>Ga0307929_1000080_pt1 | contig 92814 bp, 81 predicted proteins | sample AceLakmetage1330_FD_203160 | JGI IMG/M metagenome (GOLD analysis project Ga0307929, IMG submission 203160) | Saline water microbial communities from Ace Lake, Antarctica - #1330 | ecosystem: Environmental > Aquatic > Non-marine Saline and Alkaline > Saline | place: Antarctica: Ace Lake...
GGGACTGTTAAAGGTAGCAGATTAACCACTTATAGGCTTGTTCAAATTATTGGGGCCACTTCTATCATCCACAACTAGAATATGCTCACTGTTGCCGGTGAGTTTCTCTTTCTTATCGTGCGCAGTTTGGGCGATTGCTTTCCCTTTGCTCACAGGGAAATAGAGTTGAAAACAGGTCCCCTTTTCACTGCTTTCTACAAAAATTTTACCATTGTGATCCTGTACCGTGTTCCACACAACCGCCAGACCAAGCCCAGTACCGCTTTTACCCATTACCTTCTTAGTATAGAACGGCTCAAAGATATGCTCCAGATCCTCGTCGGTAATGCCAGACCCACTATCATGGACAGAGAGAACCACGTAGTTATCCGGTTCCATAGTATGCTCCAAGGCCTCGGACTTATCAACTTGCCGGTTGCAAGTTGAGATAATGATATTTCCTCCATCACCGAGGGACTCCGCTGCATTTGTCATCAAATTCATGAGTGTTTTTTTGATATGCATGGGAGAACATGAGATAATGGGATATTTCGTATCAAATTGTTCGACAGACACCACTGCCGGGTGCAATGATTTGAGTTTCTGGCATTCTGGAGAATTCAGATACTCTTGAATTAGCACGTTGATGTCATGCGGCCCCCTCGTGGTGGCAGCACCCCTGGCAATCGTGAGGAGATCAGCTACCACCGTTGCTGCTCGTTTGCCCGACTCTTGGATTGCTTCAAGAGGTTTTCTCAGTTCACTGGACTTAGGTAACTCTAAAAGCATCAATTCCGGATAACTGACAATTCCTGAGAGGATATTGTTTAAGTCGTGGGCTACACCACCAGCCATCATCCCGATTGCTTCCATCTTCTGAGCTCGGTGTAGCTGTATTGCCATATTGTTACTCTTTGTTCGGTCTATGACAAAGCCGACCAAACAGGATTTTCCATCAAGTTCAATGGAAGCACTGATAATATCAGCCTCAAACGTCGTACCATCCTTTCGCAGGAAAGGAATATCAGTTGAATTGTTCCTTTTACCCTGTGCTAGTTCCTTGAAGTCTTTGGTTACCTGGTCGAGATTGGCTGGAGCATGAAGTTTCTCAAGGTCCATGTTTTCCAATTCTTTCTTGTCATAGCCAAGCATTACAGCGCTAGCAGGGTTTGCGTATTGAAGTTGCATTGACTGTGTCTCGACAATTAAGATCCCCAGAGGGGCCTGAGCCAGAATCTTTTTCAGCCGTTTCTCACTCTCCACTAATTTGACGGTACGTTCATGTACTCGACTTTCAAGCTCAAGGTTATTCTTTTTAAGAGATCGGTTTAAGGTGATGATTTTTTGAATCAGGGCATCATAGCTGGAATAGAGAATAAAAAAGGAAAGCAAAAGCAAGGCACTACTGAGAAGAAGAATAAAAACAATGCGTGATTGTAATTTTTTCTTCTGTGCAGAAATGTCCAGTGCCACGAAAATATACCCTTGGGGTTCCTGCTTGTAATTCAGGAGGTCGAATGCATTTGCTAAAATGTAGCTTTTCCCATGCAGGATGATTTGCTGCTGACCCAAGCGCCAGTTAATTTTGTCAATATCCTGTTGAAAGAGATCGATCTCTTTGGATTGAATCGTATATGAGCGACCTGCCAGAGAGGGCAGATTGGAACGAGTTATGAATGCAAATTTCTCGTTTGGGATCGACATTCCGACAGGAATATTGAGTTTCTCATGGAGGGTATCCAGGAGCTGGTTGTCCTGTAACCCAAATTGTACAACACCCACATGTTGGCCTTCATAAGAAACCGGTTGAACAAGGCTGTACTGCAGGCCAGTTCCGGCGACCATGTAACCGGTATATTGTTTGTGCTCTTTGTTGGCATCCACAATGTCTGGACGCATTTTACCAATTTTATCTCCAAATAACGTTGGTTGGTGGACACGCAGAAAGTTGTGATTATCAGGAGTCAACCAGGCAAAGGTTGAAAAGTGAGGGTTTTCTTCTATGAAAAGTTTGAGGTATGGAGTCGCCAGTCGAAGCAATTGATCCCTATCCCGCCGGGCAAAGGCGCCGATAACTTTTTCCTGTTTGGGTATTTCTGTATAGTTAATAAAGCTTTTTATTCGTTTACGGTAATGGCGGCTGTTTTCTTCCTCGATTGTTTTGGCAATAGCCCGGATACTTGTAATTTTAGTATCAACAAAGTTCTTCAGGTTCTCTCGACTGTCAAAGACAAAAAGAGTTATAAAAACAGTACAAATGCTGATTATTATCAGCATGACCAATATGATTATTTTCCATTTTGCATTCATTATGAAACCTCGGGTGGAAAACTCTTTTTGGGGTCTCTTTGAATTAACAGCACAGTATCACAGCGATTTATTACAACTACCTATGCCATGATTTTATAGTGTGAGATGATGTAATTCAAATAAGATTGGCAGGGGTAAGATCTATCGGCGACAGGCAAGTGGCTGTTTCATCTTCTTCCTGATTCTCCTCGTTTCAAGCACTTCCTCTTTTTATTTAATCACAATTGAGATATTTTAAATAGAAATTTGGGAGAAGAAATCAGAAGGGAACCAGTGGCAAGGTTAAGCATTTAGGATAAATTGCAATTTAAGATGTTCCTGAATCATGTCAGGTTTGACAGAAACAGATTTGCAAAACCTTCAGATCAAATTCGAGCAACACACCTGAAATAAGGATATCGGGTGACATTTCTTTCCATGGCTTTTGAGAGAAACGTTGTCAGTGCTGGCAATATCTTTCATTGTAGCTGACACATTCTTTGCCATTTGCTTATGGTGGTGGCAGAGTTGTAAACAGTCCAACGCAAGTCCAGCTTAAACGTTTCAGAGGAGTTCATATCCCGCCTCGGAAAGAGCGGCTACTATTTCATCTACGTGTGCCCGACCATTGGTTTCAACCGTTACGTCAAGGCGTACACTCTTAAAACGTGATGGGTTGTGGAACTGGTCATGGACCAGCTTAACAACATTTGCCTTGCGTGCTGCGAGGATGTTTGAAACTTTCAGGAGCTCTCCCGGTTTATGAAAGAGCTCAACTCCAAAGCTAAAGAGTCTTCCACGAGAAACAAGGCCACGATTAATCATCTCAGCAAGTGTAATAACATCGATGTTACCTCCGCTCACTAAGCAGACGATTTTTTTCCCTTTTACGTCAAAATGGTCAAGTGCAGCCACTGCAAGCGCTCCGGCACTTTCTGCAACAATTTTCTGTCGCTCAATCAGGATGAGCAATGCCTTCATAATTCCAGTATCTGCAGCTGTTACCATTCCATCAACAGTTTCCTGAATAATTTCAAAACACAGGTCACCCGATGCTTTTACCGCTACACCATCGGCGATAGTATCCACATGGTCAAGTTCAATTAGAGTGCCTACCCGTTGAGATTCTGTTATTCCTGCAGCACCATCCGGCTCGACACCTATCACCTGTACTGAATGATTCGTCGTTTTTATAGCAGCTGCAACACCTGCAAGCAGCCCTCCACCACCAACGGGAACAAAGACCACATCAACATCATTGCATTCTTCCAGGATCTCAAGTCCTATGGTTCCCTGACCAATAATGACTTCCAGATCATTAAATGGATGTACAAAAATTGCACCTTGTTCCTGTTCAATACGGCGGGCCTCAGCATATGCTTCATCGTAATTATCTCCGTGAATGACAACCGAAGCACCAAGTTTTCGTGTGGCTTCAACTTTGATAAGCGGTGTTGTCTCCGGCATAACGATTGTAGCGCGGGTACGAGCTTGAGAATCCATGCTGCAGACAAGTTGCGCGGCCAGTGCTACCCCTTGGGCATGGTTTCCAGCAGATGCAGTTACAATTCCATTTTCTCGCTGTTTAGCTGAAAGAGATGCAATTCTGTTGAAAGCACCGCGAATTTTAAACGATCCGGTTCGTTGAAGGTTCTCCGGTTTAATGAAGATATCGGCCTCATATTCTTCACTCAGAAACTCACTGTAGATTAGTGGAGTTGGCTTAACGACGTCTTGGAGTAGTTTTCTTGCTTCCTGAAATTGTTTTTGCGGGATGGACATGGGTGCCTTTTGAGGGTGGTGATTATGAGCTGTTCTAAAATGGTTGTGTTACCCAAGAACCCAGCTCCTTCATGCGTTTCAACAAGTTATTATCCGGTTTCCTGAGAGCATCATGACCCAAAACGAATTGACAGTGTTTCTCTTGCAATCTTGCCCCCAGTCTCTAACTGGATATCATGCATAGGTGATATTCAGAAAATGGATAACTCCACCATACAATAGTTTTAGATCCATGGGCAGTGTTAACCGTTTGAGAAGAAACGCAGGTAAAGCTCCTTTCTGAATCGTTACGTATCTGCACAATATACGTACAAAAAAAATCAAGTCAGGAATAGGCTTTATTTGCTGTTTTGTTTAAATTGCAGAGATTGTCATTGGCATGTTCTCTTGTTGGGATAATGGTTTGAATCAACCTGGGAGGAGTTATCTTTTCTTTCGAAATCTTGTATTCATACCAGCGATGCAGTAGACACCTTCAGTTTGGGGGATAGTAGGGAATTCATAGATTCAAGTCAGGAAACCATTACAATGCTCCAGCTTTTGAATAGTAAACACCTTTACACCTCATGGGATAGGCATTGACCTTGAAACTCGGTAAAAGATTAAAGAAAATTGAATCAATGGTTGCATCTGAATATACCCACATTTGGGATTGTTGTTGTGACCACGGCTTATTGGGAGCTGCCTTATTATCTCGACAAGATGCATCGTATATTCATTTTGTTGATATTGTTCCTGAACTTATGCGCGAACTGGAAAACAAACTACAGCGATTTCATCCCAAAGAGTTATTAGCTACAGGCACACAATGGCAAACACATTGTCTTGATGTAACTGCACTACCATTACAACAATATGAGGGAAAGCACTTAGTGATTATAGGCGGAGTGGGCGGCGATTTAGTGACCCAGTTTGTCAAAGCTATTTTTCAAAGTCACCCTACAACCAATATCGATTTTCTCCTGTGTCCTGTTCACCACCAATTTACATTGCGCCAACAACTAATCCAACTTGATTTCTGCCTCCAAACTGAGGCGTTAGTTGAAGAAAATCAACGGTTTTATGAAATTTTAATAGTCTCAGCTGCTACGGACATGAACAAACAGCGACCAAAAGTTAGCACCGTTGGCAACCTGATTTGGACAACTGATACCGTTGAACAAGCAAAAAACGCTGTGGATTATCTTGCAAAAACACTTAATCACTATCAGAGGATACAACAGGGCAATAATGTTGACGTAAAACATATTATTGAAGCATATCAATCGGTAACTATCTGATTATTTATGGCAGATCAGGGGACATACTTAATTACGTCCAATTTTAACCATAGTTAAAAAATCCATTGGCAAGCTCAAGCATTTAAGCAAAACCGCAAATCACCCTTTTTCCTGAATCCTCTCAGATCCAAAACATGTATCAACGATTCTTGATTATGAAAGGCCAGAATCATAGGTGGACAGTCTATGTAATGGTTAAGATTTATATGAAATTGTAGACCTTATCACTGGCTGTCTCAGCCCTGAGTTCTCTTGTTTCCCGTTATAGTGCTTGTTACGTATAATCAGGAAGAAGGTAATGGTTGCAGTTATTCTTAAATACTTAACCTTACCACAGGTTCCTACTGACGTTTCTACTCAAATTTCTGTCAAAAATATTTAAGGTGTGATTTAATAAATGGAGCAGTGTTTGTGGAGAGGGAATCATCTCAAGTCTTCAGCCTTTGTTCAGGCTTGAGGGTGCCAGGGGATATCTTTATCTGTCGTAATATCAGGCCAGAGTAACGAATTGGAAAGTTTTTACTTAACCAACATGAGAATTATCTTCCAAAAATCTATGCCCTATTCTTTCCTAATATTTTATTGACTAAATTGAATATTTCATGAGAGTATAAATAACATATTGATGTGGTATGCAATGGTGAAAAATGTGATAGCAATACGTGGTATTGTTGAGGGTCAATTACGAGAGATGTTGGTTGAATTTACGGCCTTTGTGATTCACTTGAGCTGTTCTAGTAACCCAATACAAATTATATCGCACAATTGCCATAATCAAAATTATCGTTATTTTAACAGTGACCTAAGTCACATTTAAATCTAATGACATAGGGCAATAATGATTTTAGAATTAATAAAACCGCTATCTCTGCTTCTGTCATTAGCACTGCTACTGGTATTCGTTTTTTATTTTTTTCGAAGACAAAATGTCACTTACATTCTCCAAGAAAGAGTTGATGAGCTCACTCGTGTGGAGAAGAAAACAGGTCAGGATAAAGAGAAATTACGCCGATTTGAATGCATTGTTGCCAATTCGAGTGACTTTATGGCCCTCCTCGATAAAAATTTTGTTTATCTTGCAGTTAATGATACCTATGCCAGGGTCTCTGGTAAATCAAAAGATGAGTTGGTTGGACTAAAGGTCGCGGAAGTTCTAGGCCCCACGATTTTTCAAAGCGTTATTAAGCCACATGCTGAGAAATGCTTATCAGGCGAAGCCGTTTATTATGAGGAATGGTTCGAGTTTGAAAACTTTGGCAGGATGTACATGGGTGTTTCCTATAACCCATATACGGGGGAAGAAGGTCGGATAGAAGGTTTTACTGTTGTTTCGAGAGATATTACCCAGAGAAAGCAGATTGAAGAAGCCTTATTGGTAAGTGAAAAACGCTTTCAAGATCTTGCTCAAAACTCAACAGACTGGATTTGGGAATTTGATGAAAATGAAATTTACACCTATGCGAGTCCACGTATCAAAGACCTTTTAGGATATACGCCTGAAGAAATTCTAGGGCAATCTGCTATTTCCCCCATGTCTTCTCAAGAAAGTGAAAGAGTTTTCAATGAATTCATTCCTTTAAAAAAGGCAAGAAAACCATTTTCCTCTCTAATAAGTATTAACCAACATAAAAACGGTGAAAAAGTTATTCTGGAATCAAGTGGTGTTCCGTTTTTTGACAATGCAGGTGAGTTTCGTGGATATCGAGGTATAGATCGAGATATTACAGGGAGAACAAACTTGGAAAAGCAACTCCATCAATCTCAAAAAATGGAGGCCATAGGTACACTTGCCGGAGGTATTTCCCACGATTTCAACAATATCCTTTCTGGGATCATTGGGTATTCCGAATTAGTACAACGTGAAGTTCCTGTAGACAGTACTGCAGGACAGGACATTATTGAGGTAATTAACGCAGGCAAACGTGCTGCAAATCTTGTCAGACAGATCCTCACCTTCAGTCGCAAAACAGAGAGCAACACACGGCCTCTCCATCCTCATATTATTGTTAAGGAGGCCTTGAAGCTGCTACGTTCCACTCTGCCCTCAACGATTCAAATAGAGGAAGATATCGATCCTGACTGCGGAATCATCCTCGCAGATCCCACCAATATCCATCAAGTGGTTGTTAATCTCTGTACCAACGCCCTGCATGCCATGGCCGACGAGAAGGGAACACTACGTGTGAGCCTGCAGCGTCGGCAAGTCAGTGCTGCAGAAATCAATGCAGAGAGCAGTGTCACTCCTGGTTCCTTTGTTGCCCTCTCGGTCAGTGATACTGGATGCGGCATGGAGCAGAGCACCATTGATCGGATATTTGAGCCCTATTTTACCACCAAAGAGGTCGGAACCGGTACAGGCCTCGGCCTTGCTGTCATCCATGGTATTGTCCAATCTGCTCAGGGTTTTATGAAGGTAGAGAGTAAAGCTGGGGAGGGGAGTACTTTTACTGTCTACTGCCCTGCCTTGCAGGGAAAGGATGGCCTAAGGAGTGAATCTGTGAAGAGTGGTCACCAGCAGCGTGGCCATGGACGTATCCTGGTTGTAGATGATGAAGCCTTTCTTATCCGGGTGACACAAAGACAGCTGGAGAACCGGGGCTATCGTGTTACCGGAACAACGGATAGCAACGACGCCCTGGAAAAAATCCGCACAGACCCGAATGGATTTGATCTCCTCATCACGGACCAGACCATGCCCGGTCTCACGGGTGCCGAGCTTGCCGTAGCAGTAAAGGAGATCAACCCTGGGATGCCGATTATCCTTTGTACGGGGCATAGCGGTGTTCTCAATGAAGAAAAGAGTCTGGCTCTTGGCATTGACAGGTATGTTGGCAAACCAATTATGGGGAATGTGCTTTTCGATGCCGTCCGGGAGCTGCTGGATGAGAAATAATTGATGGCACTGCAGCTTACCTTGCCAAAGGCAGTCACTTGATTTGCTTATCTGTGTCAGGTTGAGGTGCCTACTGTATAGACGTCTCAGCAGAATAAAGTCCTTCTCAATATCTGAAGTTAAACTATGGTCTCAGAAGCACCTACGGCAGCATAGCATAGTTGTGTCAGATGGCCTTTACTGTTTCAAAGGTGTGAAACATGCAGGTTTTTTACACGAAGCTATTGTCACCGGTGGCGGCTATGAAAGCGTGAAAATACCAGGTTTCAAATGGATTAACATTATGCTTGGAAATGTCAAACAATCCTTGCATGGTACCTACCATGCCATCAGCCAGAAGCATTCCTCACGTTATCTCGCTGAATTTTGTTATCGATTTAATCGACGGTTTCGCATGGGTTCAATGGTACCTTCATTAGCCTATGCTGCTATTAATTCAAAACCTATCCCACAGCAGCAATTGAAACTAGCTGAGGATTGGTGGTAATCAGCGCCCCACCCGGCGCGCCGTGTTGAATTTTAAAACTAACAAAAACAATAGGTTATGTTTTTGCTAGTTAGGAGAAATTTGATTGCCAAGAGTAAGATCAATGGCAAGTAGAAAAGGACAAGTTACCCTTGCCAGAGCACATGTTCCTGAAAAAACTTCCAGATGACCTTGAGGCAGATGGGGTATGCTCACCGCCAAGCTATATCTGACCTTTTCCACCTGAATTTTGTAAAGTATCTTATGAGGTATGATACGGTTTGTATATTGTCTCTTCAGGTGATACGCTGAACCAGTAGGATCAATAAATTCAGCACTCTCAGCAAGAATTGCTCACATGGAATCGATTAAGTTGTTGCGGCTGTTTTTAGAATAATATAAAAGTGATTTACGCGTTAAGAAGCAATTCAATTTTTTACGAACACCCCTTTGGCACCATGAAAATACAAATTAGAAAAAGTGACTCTATCCTTATTGCTACTATACTTGAAGAACGTTTTGATGCTACATGTGCACCTGATTTTATAGTTGTGATGAAAGAGTGGCTTGACGATAATAGTGTACAAATAATTCTCGACTTCAGTCACGTTGACTTTATTGATAGTACAGCTCTTGGTGTGATTATCAAAAGTTTTAAATGGCTGCGACAGGCCGATAATGGAAACGGTGAGTTGGCACTCTGCAGTGTCAATAACAAGATAATGAGTCTCCTGCAGCTGACCCGAATGGATAGGGTCTTTCCAATTTTCTCTGACAGCCAGGAAGCAATAAAAGCATTAGCTGAATCTAAATGAGTTCTCATGAAAGCTACTACCTGCAACTAATCATCCCAAGCGACAAAGAAGATTCCCGTCTTATTGGCAGGGCTGTGTATTCCTTTTGTCTTCATATGGGATTTGACGATGTCCAGAGCTATCAAATTGAACTGGCAACAGTTGAGGTTACGCATAATATCGTTGGTCACGCATACCGTAATTGTCCAGATTGTGTAATTGAGCTTCATGCACAGGGACTCAATGATAGAATTATTTTCACCATAATAGATAAAGGAGAGCCAGCAGAGTTTGCCTTTTCTTCCTGTTGTCCCGTTGATCCAGATGATGCGATTGATGCCCTGCCAGAGTCTTCCATGGGACTCTATATTATAACTTCTGTGATGGACACTGTGGAGTATGAGGTGTATGAACAATCCAATATACTGACCATGATGAAATATTTGCCCAAGTCATGAACGTAAAAAAGGCCTTTTTTCAAAAGAACTGGTTGATTCTCATTGTAATTGGATCGTTGTTGTTGGGCAGTCCTCTGTTTCTATCGGGAATTATCACTCGTTTGAGCACCAAGGAGCAGCTCTTCTTCGCTTGGGGACTGATCTGTGTGGTTCTTGTCTTAAGAAGGGTAGCTCATCACTTTTCTGTGTTTTTTGGTATTCTGATTTCCTTCTGCACCCTGTTTCTCCTGGGCCGTTATTTCTTTTTCCGCTTGAGTTCAACCTTACTCTATACGTCACCACTGGAGTTTTTCTTTATCCTTGTTCTTTTTGCGGCAGAACTTTATGGCATGTTTATTCAGGTGATGGGGATGATCGTCAATGTGATGCCCCTGTACCGGCCGACGCTGCAGTCAATTGACCTGACAGATCCGGATCTTCCCGTTGTTGATGTTTTGATTCCAACGTACAATGAACCGGAACAGATGGTTGCCATTACGGCCAGTGCCTGTACACTTTTTGATTATCCTCGCGAAAAACTCAATATTTATATTCTGGATGATGGCGGCACAATTCAAAAACGCAATTCCACAGATCCGGAGAGTGCATCTGCGGCTCTCGTGCGACACGAGACCCTCAATGCATTAGCTGAATATCTTGAAGTGAATTATCTCACCAGAGAAGAAAATACAGCAGCTAAGGCTGGAAATATTAACGCTGCTTTGTATAAAACCGTTGATGGCCAGAAACATCCCAATGGAGATCTGGTTCTGGTACTTGATTGTGATCATGTACCCACCAGAGATTTCCTCCAGAATACCGTTGGGTATTTTTTGAAAGATCCGAAACTGTTTTTGGTCCAGACTCCGCATTTCTTTATCAATCCTGATCCGGTGGAAAAGAACCTCGATACGTTTAACAAAATTCCTGGTGATAATGTGATGTTTTACGGGAAGGTTCTTCCCGGACTTGATTTGTGGAATGCAGCCTTTTTCTGCGGCTCTGCTGCTGTACTGCGCAGAAGTTGTCTTGATGACGTTGGGGGCATAGTAGGAGAGACCATTACCGAGGATGCGGAAACTGCACTGACTATGCATGGTCGTGGCTATAATTCTGTTTATGTCGGTAAACCAATGGTCTGTGGCCTCTGCCCAGAAACCTTTGAAGATTTTATTATTCAGCGAAACAGATGGGCTCAGGGCATGGCTCAGATTTTGTTGTTGAAAAATCCTCTCTTTGTTCGCGGCTTAAGTCTGATTCAGCGACTCTGTTATCTCAACTCAGCCGGGTTCTGGTTTTTCAGTTTTTCCAGGCTGATGTTTATGCTGGCCCCGTTTTTCTATCTTTACGGTGGTATGCAGATTTACCATGCAACTCTGTTACAGTGTCTGGCCTATCCTATCCCCTATATGATCTTGTCCATGATAGTGACAAATTTTATGTATGGTTCCGTGCGCCATCCGTTTTTTTCAGAACTGTACGAAACTGCAATGAGTTTTTATAATGTTCCGGCGATTTTAAGTGTTCTGCGCAATCCCCGTTCACCCCAGTTCAAGGTAACGCCCAAAGATACCAGCCTGGCCGAAGATTCGGTCAGTCCGCTGGTGACACCATTTTATATAATGCTTGGGCTTTTTGCTGCAATGTATCCGGTCGCCTTGTTTCGAGCCGTCGCTAATCCGCAGTTACTTGGTTCCATAGTAATCTGTACGGTTTGGGGTACCTTTAATCTACTTCTGTTGTTGCTCTGTCTCGGGGTGGTGTGGGAGAAACGGCAGATCAGGAAAAAGTATCGTATGCCTGTTAAAGAACCGATTCTCCTGAGGGCTCAAAATAGTGGTGAAAGTGGCTGGTTGAAAGGCTTGGCCACGGATCTTTCAGAAGAGGGCATGGGGATTATTCTTGATGGAGAGACGTCATTCTCTGAACATACAATGATAGAAATCAAGACGGAAAATAGTGCAGGAAGGCATTTTTTGTTTACCGCCGAAATTATCAGGATAATGGAACATGGGAATGGCGTTCAACTGGGCTGCCAGTATGAGTATGAAGATGAAGAAAGCTTTCTTGCCATTACCAACTATTTATATGGTGAAAGTGACAGGTGGGAGAAGTTGTGGAAAGCTCGTCAGCACAAGGTACCCATTATTGCAGGCTTCTTTTTTGTTTTAAAACTTGGTTTTACAGGAACGTATCACCATTTCAGAGGGTTAACCCGAATCTGTTGGAAAAAAATACATATATATCAGGAGAAGATATGGAGCAAATTTGTTGCAAGAAAAACAAAACGTTCTGGTTATTCCTCTTAGCTGGAAGCCTTTTATGTGTCCTGTTGATCAGGACTGTTCCCGCATATAGTGAGGAATCGCTTAGGCTTGCTTTAACCAAGTTTAATGCACCTGGAATTGTTAAACTCACCGATAGTGATGATGTTTACAGCCTGAAAATCCCAACGCCCAGGCGCTGGCAGATTGAGAATGCAACTCTGCAGCTGGCCTATGTCAACTCAACGGCTCTTTTAGCCAGTCGTTCGCGTCTGGTTATCCTGTTTAATGACTATCCCCTGGCCCAGGTAACTCTGGAACCTGATGCTCCGGAAGGACTTGTTACCGTAGCCATACCTGCCCGTCTCTTTAAGGTAGGCTATAACGACTTGCAAATTCAGGTTGTGCAGGCCTTTAAGGACGATGGCTGTCTTCCAGCAAACCCTCCTGAAGTCTGGACAACCCTTCAATTTATTGATTCCACCCTTGAATTCACTTTTACCCAAAAAGAAGTCCCCTTAAGTCTGGCTTCTGTTGCAGATTTTCTCTTTGACCCAAAGATGAGTGGGGAAAACTATGTCCATATTGTGACAGAGACCATGGATAATAGTGATGTGTATCTTGCAGCAGTGACAGCTGCTGCGGTTGCACAGCGTTTTGATTATCGTCAGGTACAGTTTTCCACGGGACAGGAGTTGTTGCCGGGGAAAGACAATATCGTTATAGGCAAGCGTTCTTTTCTCAGGGACGTAACAGGACGGGATGCCGTTCAAGAGGACCTGGGGATATTTTCTATGCCAGGAAAGAACGGTACTCCCGATCGCTTTCATGGGATGATCTATCTTGGCGGGGGGAGCCCCGAGGAAATTCGACAAAGTGTCACGGCTTTTTCTGTTCTTTCTCTGCCCTTGCCGAATGTGCAGTCCTGTCAGGTCAGCGAGGTTCAGTTGCCCCTTATCTCACCCTATTCCGGGAAGAATCGCTTAGCACCTGAAAAACGCTATACCTTTCAGGAACTCGGGCTTGCGACAACAACATTTCGTGGAGAGAAGAGTACCCCACAATCAATCCCATTTACCCTGCCTACCAGCTTTTTACTGGAAGGTAATCGCGACATTCTACTCCGGTTGGACTTTTCCTATGGAGCAGCCATGCGTGAGGATTCTGTACTTTCTCTGGAAGTGAATGGGAAGTTTGTTGTGTCCATACCGCTTAGTTCACCGACGGGGGGGGGCAGTGTCGCGGTTATACAGTTCGTCTACCTCTCAGCTATTTCAGTCCGGGACGGAATGTGCTTGAGCTTCGCGCCATCATGACACCGTTGCATACCACAGTCTGTGAGGCACCACAAACCGATCATCTGGCCCTGAGCCTCTTTAACAGCTCGACAATTCAGGTTCCCAAGCTGCTACGGTGGGTCAAACTGCCCCAACTCACTTATCTCTTTAATGATGGTTTCCCTCTTACCGCTGCACCAGATTTTTCGCAGACCACCCTCGTGCTACCGCAAAAAGATGGTAAAATTCTAGCAGCAGCACTCAATTTTATTGCAGGAATAGGTCAAAAAACAGGAGTGCTACCCTATGGCTTAACGGTCGCCGACACGATATCGGAAAATGAAAAGAAAAACCTTCTCGTGATTGGCTCGCGGGCTGATTTACCGGAACAAATTATAGATGCCTCTCCACTGGCAAAGAACATTTCAATGCCTGTCAATGGAAGGTTGCCGGGAACTCTGCGTATTGAAGATTGGAAGGATACACTGTGGCAAATGCTGTTTGATGAAGTTACAGAACTTGGCCCTGTTACACCAGATATTGCCACTCTGGGAACTGATGTTCGCTTCAGACCGCAACAGGCTGTTCTCTGTGAGTTTGAATCACCATTTAGCCCCATGAGGACAGTGGTCCTGCTGACCGCTGAAGAAGCCGCTGATGTCCTGCAGGCCTCTTTGCTACTGCAGGAAAATGAAGTGACTCAACAGTGTTACAATGGCTTTGTTGTTATTGATTTTGACGGCAAAAAACCTGTGGTGCAACAGGCCTCCCTGAGTCCCTCCTATTCCGTGGGCGAGATAACTGGGCGCAACCGAATCAGCTACTTGATTGACACATATCGCTGGCCCTTTATTGGCGTGTTTGTCGCTTTGCTTGTCCTCGTATCCCTGGGATTAACGATCCTTCTTAAAAGACGCCGTCGTAATCGACTGCAAGCGATGATGCAGGAAACAGAATAATGCTTAATTTCCGGTTCGTTGGCCTTTTGTTCATGTTTCTGTTTTTTTGCTGCCTGTCTGTAGCCGGTGCAGCTGAACCAGGAACGTGGTCTGGTTTTAAGGAGGAATTTGTTACCCTTGATGGACGGGTGATCGATCGTAATCAACAGGGCATCAGTCATTCCGAAGGGCAGGGCTATAGTATGCTGTTAGCCGTGGCATTTGGGGATAGGGAAACATTTACCCTGCTTTGGCAGTGGACTAAAAAGCATCTCCAAGTTAGAAAAACGGATTCCCTCAGTGTCTGGAGTTGGGGGGAGTTAGCCAACGGTGTTATGGCACCTATTGACTTTAATAATGCCAGTGATGGCGATATCTGCATCGCATGGGCACTTTTGCTGGCCAGAGAACGATGGAACCTTCCGGGCCTGGAAGATGAGGGGCGGAAGATAATGGCAAGTATCCAGCGTTATCTGCTGCTGGAAAAATTTGGCAAAACAACGCTTCTTCCCGGGTACTATGGATTTACAAAACCCGATGCAGTGATTGTCAATCCATCCTATCTGGTTCTGCCGGCCTTTAAAGTATTTGGACGCTATGGGGATAGGACTCTATGGCAGCGGGTCTATGATGAGAGCTTGTTACTATTGTCAGAAAATTCCTTTGGCCGCTGGCAACTTCCTGCAGATTGGCTCTTTTTGAATAAGGATAAGGTTACTCTTTTTGCGGATAAACCAGCCTTATTTGGCTACGAAGCCATCCGGGTGTTCCTCTGGGCATTTCTGGATGAATCCCTTAACAGGCTTTCCGGGGCAGAAAGGTTGCTTGATCTGATCGAATCCAATGGCAGGCTTCCGGTAACGGTTGATTTGAATGCGGATACTTTTAGTGAGCAGGAGGCCCCTGCCGGGTTTATCGCTATTGCAGCAAACTGTGCGCAACAACTGAATAGAGATGAACAGGCGGAAAAGCTGTGGCTTCAGGCTGAAAAGAAAATTCAGCAGGAGGACAAAAATTATTATTCGCAGGTCTTGTATCTTCTGGCTCGTTCCCGGAGAATTCCATGAGCCTCCCGGCTGGATTCTTTTTTATTATTGCAGGACTCTGCTGCAGTTATCTTCTACCAGACCCGGGACAAGCCCAGTCCATACAGTCCATAGAAAAAGTGCAGAATAATGCAACCGTTGTTTATCAGAAAGAACAAAAATCCACTCTGAAATCACCGGAAAAAAGTGTCGTTAACGAAACTGCTGAGCGCAACCAAAGTAAGGTGTCCAGGTCACCACAGCAGTACCTGCAAGAGTTGCCCCTGCCTCCAGATTCAAAGAATCCTGATACGATAGCGACAGACCCATTCGCAGCTGCTCTTGGCTATGGTTGGCAAGAGTATCAACTGGAGGACTATAGCCAGGCAAAGGTGTTTTTTTTACAGGCCGTTGCCTCGGGAAATGCTGAAAATCGAAGTAATGCTGAATATGGCCTGATGTATACCTATCTCAAGCTTGGTGATACACGTTCTGCTCTGCCTCTGCTGCAAACTTTTGTTGCCCAGGGGAAACAGCTAGGATCGACAGCCCCGTTATTGGCTGCAATTCTTTTTGAACAAGGAGATATTGAAGCGCTTCAGGCCTTACTTCCAAAACTCTCCCCGACACAACGAAAAAAGTGGCAGGAACAAATTCTATTTACTCAGTTTCAACAGGAAATGTTGACGATAAGTGAAAAGAGTAAGCAAGGCAAAATTAGCAATTTTTTACAGACATACAGACCACTTCTTGAAGAATGCCAACAGCAGGAGCAGTTTTTTCGTATGGCATCTTTTCTTGCGGTGAATAGTCCTGATCTGGCAAAGAAAATCTTTACCGATTTGAGTAGGTGTTTGCTGGACGATCAGCATTGGCAGGAGCGGGTTCTCCGTGAACAGATGCAGTTAATGAGTAATGAAGAACTGCTCTCAGCGGTACCACCTTCGTCGAATGGGAAAACATCGGAATCGACCCGGAATAGATTGCTCCAGGAAACCCTCTGGCAGAGACTGGATCAGCTTGAGCAGAAAGATTCCAGATATGATTCTTTTGTTCAACTCTTATACGAGCAGGATCCAGATAACCCGGAAGCAGCTTCACTGCTTGCCTGGTCCTGTTATCAGCGTGGGGAGTATGACTGTGCCGGAGATATCTTTTATACCCTGCTCCAAAAGAATCCAACGGATGACATACTGCTTGGTCTTGCATACACTTTGCAGAAAAAAGGTGAACTTACTAAAACGTTTAAACTGCTGGATCAGTTTCCTGACAGGCAGAGTGCGCTCTTCAATCAACTGCGGCATGACCTTCATGCAACCCTCGGAGGGGATTTCTATCGGAGTGAAAACTATAAGGAAGCTGCAACGCAACTGAAGCAGGCTCTGTTCTACCAGCCAAAGGATGTGGGCCTTACAGAAATGCTCCTCTGGAGTCGTTATCATCTTGGGGAGACCAATCCTTTAGTAGAATTTCTTTGGCAGCAGTATCAGGAGAACACGTCTGCTGATACCGCCAAATCACTCTCTCAGATACTTGGTGCACTGGAGGATCCTGCCTTCACCAGAGAGGTGATGGAGGCTTTTGCGATATCAGAAACGGAAGAGGTACGGAAGATTGCAGGAGATTATGCTTTTCAACAGAAACATCCGGTGTTGGCTGACCAGATCTATAAGGGACCAAGCCCATATGCCGGTAGCGCTGTTCCTGCACTTGATACCATGTTTCATTTTCGAAGCAAGGGGGGAGATGATGGCATTTCCAGTCTGAGTGTGGCCACGCTTCTCGTGAGACAAAGGTTTTCCAGTCATCCCGGAAAAACCTGGTCGGTTTCTGTTGCTCCTCTATCCATTGATTCCGGCGACCTGCCGGCAGATGTTCCGGTTGGGAGTGTGTTTCTGTCTCCTGATCAATCACAGGTTCAGCCGGGATTGTGGGAAGAACAGATTTTTACCTGGGGCTGGCGCGGCGACTTACAGATTGAAGGGGATATTGACTGGGATATCGGGATCGGTAGCACGCCTTTAAATGGGGTAATTACTCCGACTCTAGTTGGTAAGATTAAAGGAAGTGGTCCTGATTGGACACTTGCAGTGGAACGGGATTCCGTCAGGGAATCCATGCTTTCATGGATTGGACAAACCGATCCATACAGTGGACGTGAATGGGGAAGGGTCGTTCAAACAAGTCTGGGCGTGGCTAAGGCACTATCTTTTAGCGACTGGTGGCTTACCTTTGAAGGAAAGTATGGCTGGTATGATGGGGAGAGTGTGGAACAAAATGGTTCTCTCACAGCGTCAGCTAGTGGTGGTTACACTACAGGCTGGAAGAACTTTGAACGCTCAACCGGAATCTTTCTCTTTGCTCGAGGCTTTGAACGGAATTCCAATTTTTACACTTTTGGCCATGGCGGGTATTACAGCCCAGCTCAACAAATTATTGCCGGACCTTTCTTTCGTTTAGTAACAGCGGTGACTTCTCATTATTGGCTGGATGTTTCCTGCTCTGCTGGTTTAAATTATCGAAAAACCGATGACGCTCCCCGCTACGCCGAACTTGGAACGGTTGCTATTCACGCGGAGGATCCTGGCTGGCAGGATTTGCAAGGGACATACCGCGGAGAAAGTGAGACTGGTTTGGGCGTGGATGCACGGATTCGAGGTATTTTACCACTTTCCAATGGATGGTTTGTCGGTGGAGAGGCTTCAATTAATAATGTCGCAGATTTTACTCAGTGGCAGATGGCTGTAGCTCTTCGCTATCGTTTTGGTAAAGGTATGGGCCTTGGGTTGCCGGAAAGGGATTTTTCAATGTTAACGGGTTTAGTTCAATGAGTGATGCGACAGCAGCAATAGATTCTTCAGAAAACAGGATTTTGGTTGTTGACGACAACCCGGTTAATAGAAAGCTTCTGGCATCAATTGTACAGAAAGCTGGCTATAAGGTTGTTACTGCAAGTGGCGGTAAAGAAGCTCTGGCGCTGGTCGGAGACTCTTCCTTTGATCTTATCCTTCTTGATATAATCATGCCGGAAATGGATGGTTTCACGGTTTGTAAATCCTTGCAGCAGGATCCACAAACCAGCAATGTACCTATTATCATGGTTTCTTCTCTTGATGTCTCCGAAACCAAAATTCAGTGTTTTGATTTGGGGGCTGTGGATTATATAACCAAACCTTTTCATAGGGGGGAGGTCCTCGCCAGAATACGTTCACAGCTTGGTCTTAAAAATTTAACGGCCTCTTTATTGAAAAGCAATAAAGAGCTGCAAGACAGGCAGAATGTTATTGATCAGGATTTAATGGCGGCAGCAGCAATCCAACGGGCATTACTGCCGGAGCTTATTCCGTTCACGGATCGCCTCCACACAGAATATATCTTTCGTCCCTGTGAACGTATAGGGGGAGATGTCTTCAATGTGTTTGCTCTGGATGATCATTCTGTCGGGATATATATAGTCGATGTTTGTGGCCATGGAGTGCCTGCTGCCATGATTGCAACACTGGTTTCACAGGCGATGTCGCAGAGTGGAAATGTCGTCTGTTCTATTTTCGAAGAGGAAAAGTGCTCCATGATAAAAAGACCGCTGGAGGTGCTCGATGGACTTGACAGGCTTTTCCCCATTGAACGTTTTGATCGTTACTTTACCATCTCATATATGGCCCTTGATCTGCGCAATGGCTCATACTCTTATAGCAGTGCAGGGCATCCCCCGATTCTTCTGCGGAAAAAAAATGGAGATGTCGTTCCTCTGGAGGCCGGTGGCCCGATAATAGGATTGGGTGAATTTGCGCCAAAGCGGGAAGAAGAAACTGGACAGCTTGCCCGAGGAGATCGGCTCTTTTTTTACACCGATGGCATTGTTGAACTTGAAAATATGGAGGGAGAGATGTTTGGCGTGGAAAGAATAGAACTCCTGGTAAAACAACAGAAAGACACTCCTCTTTCCCACTATTCTTCAGCTATTGATCGGGGCTTGGAAACCTTCACTCCCAATGGTGTTGCTATCGATGATATAAGCTTCCTTTGCCTTGAGTATTTAGGCTAGTATCTGCAGAATCATCGATGATATTCTGAACGTATTTATCTGGTAAAGATAGACATTAGCTGTCCGTGAGTATGGGGAATATATCATAAAACTTGTATTTTGACACAGAATGTGGGAAAATGAGAAATGCAATCTCACTGGAGAAAACATGCAGGGTAAGTGTCTGAAAAAATACCAATTAATCTGTCGTTCCATTCAGTGTGCACTGCTGATAATAGTAAACTTTCCGACACCGACTGATCCTTTTACAAACGAATAAGAATATGTTGAATTACAACTTTCAAAGCAAAAGTTTTTGTGTGCCCTTGCCTCTGTTGGTATCCCTCACTGTGTTAATGTCGTTGGTTGTATCCCCCCTAGGGAACGCGTTTTCCGAAGAAATACCAGTCAATCCAGTTGTCGAAAACACCTCTGCCTCCTCAGAAGATACAACCGATGTGGAAGAAGGGCCCTGGGCTGCGGTGTGGGGAGAACCAGCCGGGACTAGCTTGTATCTTGGTATGTGGTCATATCATTTTGTCGATGATGATGACGAATATGAAACAACCCACAATCTTCTAGGCCTTGTGTATAAAGGTTATTTTCTGGGTACCTTTGCAAATTCCCGGGATGATCAGGCTTGGGGAGCAGGGGTACAGCGGGATTTTTATCGAACCACCTGGGGAGTATTGTCAGCGGAATTTGGGTATCGGCTAGGTCTTATGTATGGGTATGAAAAAATGCAGATTGGTGATTCCGGCATATTTCCCCTCTTACAAGTATACAGCGATATCAGGTACAAACATGTTGGAATGCAGTTCGCGTGGGGAGGCAGTGCCTTCACTGCCGGTTTTTTTATACGATTTTAGTCCTAAAATCCATATTCACAAAGTATCTATAGATCCAAAATGTTTGGGTTGATGAAAATCAGGTTTTTCTCCAGGGACCGGAAAGGCAGAAAGATAGTGTCGTTCTTCTCCCTGTCCATGTATCGCATAGGCATTTACATGGCTGAAGGGAAGGATGGTTTGATCCAGACTCAGGGTGAGCGTCGCCTGCCATCGAGATTCTGAAATATGGGTTTTGCAGTGGCTCGGAGACAGACTCCTGAATACTTCCCGAATTCCACTGAGATGATAGATAAGGTAATGGCCGTGGGGACCAAGTTCGATCTCCAGATAATGTCCTGCTGTTCCAAGCAGAAATAACTCGACTACCTCATAGTTCCAGAGTTCTTCAAGTTCTCCGATGGCGGCCGGTGGGGCCGGATCATTATGGAAGGGAGCATCTATCTGAACCTTCAGCTCTCGGGCATGCATAGAAAAAGATACCAACGCTTTTTCAAATTTCTCTGCCATTTCTCCATTCCAGTTTTTTTCTACAACCAGCTTCACTCAATTTCCCTACTGCATTCTTTCTCTGCTTCAACCATATAATCATGAAATATCTGGACCACTGGAGGTTGGGAATATCGGGAAAGAGTGACCATGCCATAATGAGTAGTAAGTTCAGGTATGGTGATCGGTATCAGGGCAATCTGTTGTTGTAACGTATCGTTTAGAAGAGAGCGGGTGATTAAACCGGTGGCATCACTGTCTCCGATAATATCAAAGAGTACTTTCAGGTAATCACACTGAAGAACAGCACAGGGTAAATCTTCCATGTCATTGACCTGCAAGCCAGCTAGTCTGGCCAATGTGTTCAATATAACTTTAGGAAACCACATTACTGCCAACGGGTAAGAAAAAATATCCTTCATTTCCAGTTGCTTTTGTTGGGTCAAAGGATGGTTGTGACGACAACAGAAATAAGCCTGCTGTTGAGGTAAAGGGGTAATATCCAGATCCGATGTGTCATTGATTATTCTGGTATCGGCCACAAAAATATCAAGCTCACGTTTGTGCAGCCTGGAGAGAAGGTTTGGTGTTCGATCAAGGATAATTCGGACATTTACTTTTGGGTGCGATTTACTGAAGCGGGCCACTGCCCTGCCAAGGAATATTTCGGCTGGAAAAGGACCACTGCCAATGACCAACTCACCGGATTCCATGCCTTGCAGTAGATGTAGATCCCGTTCCAGTAACTGCATTTCCTGCAAAACCGGTTTTCCCCTCTGCAGGAGATGCTCACCGAATACCGTGGCTACAACCTCTCGTTTTGATCGATCAAAGAGCTTCATCCCGAGTTGTTGTTCAAGGGATGCAAGGGCGCGACTCAAGGCAGGCTGTGAAATATTGAGATCCAGGGCAGCTTTGGCAAAGTTTCCACGTTTGGCAAGGGTTTGGATCTGCTGAAGGTGGCGAAATGTAATATCCATAACAAAAAGGTATCATAACCATGAAATAAATGCATTAGACAAATTTGGGGAAAGTGAATATGATACAGAAATAGGAGTAATTCTCACTTGTAAATTAAAACTGGAGGTTTCAATGAAGTTGACGCAAAAAATTTTCGCCGGGCTGGCGGTATCCGCAGTGATTACATTCACTGCAGGATCTTTATACGCAGCTACAGGCGAAAAACCAAACATCCTGGTTATCTGGGGTGACGATATTGGTCAGTCCAATATCAGTGCCTACACCAACGGAGTGATGGGCTACAAAACCCCGAATATTGATCGTGTTTCGGATGAAGGTATGACATTCACCGATTATTATGCTGAACAGTCCTGTACCGCCGGTCGCTCGACGTTTATTATGGGGCAGTCTGTTTTCCGAACAGGTCTTTCCAAGGTAGGATTCCCCGGAGCCGAAGAGGGGATGCAGGTGGAAGATCCCACCATTGCAGGTCTGCTCAAGGCACAAGGGTATGCCACCGGTCAGTTTGGTAAAAACCATCTGGGCGATAAGGATGAAATGCTTCCTACCAATCACGGTTTTGATGAGTTTTTCGGTAATCTCTACCACCTTAACGCTGAAGAGGAGCCGGAAAATGAGGATTACCCCAAGGATCCTGAGTTCCGCAAAAAGTTTGGTCCGCGTGGTGTGATAAAATCCTTTGCTGATGGGAAGATTGAAGACACTGGACCACTTACAAAAAAACGCATGGAAACAGTGGATGATGAGACCGCTGACGCGGCCATCGATTTTATTGAGCGCCAAGTCAAGGCAGGAAAACCCTTCTTCTGTTGGTGGAGTGGAACCCGCATGCATTTTCGCACCCATGTAAAAGAAGAGCTGCGTGGTATTTCAGGCCAGGATGAGTATTCCGACGGTATGGTAGAACATGATATGCACATTGGGAGATTCCTGAAAGCACTTGATGATCTCGGTATTGCCGATAACACCATTGTTTTTTATTCCACAGATAACGGTCCCCATATGAACAGCTGGCCTGATGCAGCTATGACTCCCTTCCGCAGTGAAAAGAACACCAACTGGGAAGGCGGATGGCGTGTACCCGCTATGGTCCGCTGGCCCGGAAAAATTAAAGCTGGTTCCTGGTCCAATGAGATCATGCATCATATGGACTGGTTGCCCACTTTCCTTGCTGCAGCTGGTGAACCGGACATTAAGGCAAAACTCAAGGCAGGTGGCGTTTCTGCAATTGACAGAAGCTATAAAGTGCACCTCGACGGTTACAACTTTCTTCCCTATCTCACCGGGCAGGAGGAAAAAGGACCTCGCCACGAGATTTTCTATTTCTCAGATGACGGTGATTTAACTGCATTACGCTATGATGACTGGAAGCTGGTCTTTATGGAGCAACGCGCCACTGGCACCCTGTTGCTGTGGGCGAATCCTTTCACCGAGCTGCGGATTCCTCTGATATTTAATTTGCGTCGTGATCCCTATGAACGTGCTCAACTCACCTCCAATACCTATTATGACTGGGTGCTTGATCGAGTGTATCTGCTGCTGCCAGCTCAGAAGTATGTCGGAGAATTTATGGCAACCTTTCAAGAGTTTCCACCACGTCAGAAAGCTGCAAGCTTCAATCTGAAAAAGGTGATGGAGAAGGTATCTGATCCGGGAGCGCATTAATTAGAATAAAGGGGAGTCTTTTTCCCTGAAATGTGTTCAACAAACTGCCATACCCGAGCAACTGCTATAACCGGGTGTGGCATTTTATTTTTTAACCAGGAAAAAACAGTGACAGTACTTCATTCAATTCAGGAACTTCAATCCCGCATGGGGCGCTCAATTATTGGGCAAAAGCCGGTAATTGACAGTCTGGTACTTGGGCTTCTTGCCAATGGCAATCTGCTCCTTGAAGGACTTCCCGGCCTTGCCAAAACCCGGGCAGTAAAGAGCATGGCCAAAAATCTGGCGACGGGCTTGTCTCGTATACAGTTTACCCCGGATCTTCTTCCTTCAGATATTACCGGAACAGAGATGTATCACAGTTCCGGCGGCAAGGATATGTTGGAATTTCAACCAGGTCCCATCTTCAGCAATCTTATTCTTGCCGATGAAATCAACCGTGCTCCGGCGAAAGTTCAGGCAGCGCTGCTTGAGGCCATGGAAGAACGTCAGGTAACGGTTGCTGGTAAAACTCATAAAATGGAACCGTTGTTTATGGTTCTTGCCACTCAGAACCCAATTGAACAGGAGGGAACCTACCCTCTGCCGGAAGCACAGATGGATAGATTTCTTATGCATGTGCGGGTGGATTATTCAACGGATGAAGAGGAACTTGAAATCATCCGCTTGGTGCGAGGAGAACTCTCGGGAGAAAAGCAGGAAGAACAGGAGAGTATTTCTCAGGATGTGGTCTTTGCTGCCCGCAAGGAAATTGTCAAAATACACTCTTCGGAAAGTATCGAACGTTATATTGTTAGCCTGATTAGTGCGACCCGCTATCCGGAAAAATATGATGAGAAGCTCGCCACATGGATTGAGGTCGGAGCAAGTCCACGTGGCAGTCTTGCACTGGATAAATGTTCACGGGCTCACGCCTGGCTTAAGGGCAGAGATCATGTCACCCCCGATGATGTGCGTAGTGTTGTTCATGAGTGTCTGCGTCACAGATTGATTCTCAGTTATGAGGCTAACGCCGAGGGAATGAGTGTGGATCGGGTGATTGATGCAATTATTAAATTAGTAGCAGTGGCATAAGCAGAATGTCTAAGGATAAACCCGCCCCCGGAGTTTACATCTCCCTTCAGGATCTCATCCGCCTGCAGCACCAGGCCACGGGATTCAGCTTTCTGCCCAGACAGCCGGTGCATAGCCTGCTTTCGGGGCGTCATGCTTCCAGGTTACGTGGAAGGGGACTGGATTTTGAAGAGCTGCGTCAGTATCAACCCGGCGATGATATCCGTACCATGGACTGGAAGGCAACTAAACGTGCTAGGCAACCATATGTTCGCGTATATACTGAAGAGCGGGAACGACCGGTGCTGTTAGTTGTTGACCAGCGTATCTCCATGTTTTTCGGCTCTCAGGTAAATATGAAATCGGTAACAGCCGCCGAGGCTGCTGCCCTTGCTGCCTGGAGGGTTGTGGGTGCAGGAGATAAGGTCGGAGCCATTGTTTTTAACGACCATGAAATACGGGAAATAAAACCGCGGTGCAGCAAAAAGACCGTTATGCAGATCCTGCAGCGGATTGTTGAACAGAATAATGATTTATCCGTAGATAAAGAGATTCGTGCCAACAAGGAAAACCTTGATCAGGCACTGGAAAAAGCAGTGCACCTGGCAGGTCACGACTACCTGATCTGTGTTATTAGTGATTTCTCCGGCCTTAGTGAGAAGAGTCTGCACCATGTCAAACAGCTGGTTCGGCATAATGACGTTATGCTCCTTCCCATTTACGACCCTCTGGCTAAAGAGCTTCCGCCAAATAGCAGTCTTGTGATCAGTGATGGCAGCAGACAGGTTTTACTGGATTCCAGAGAAAGCCGATTGAAAAAGCGTTTCCCTGAATTCCTGAAAGGTCGCTTAAAAACTCTCAATGATGCACTGAATAAATTCGGCGTTCCTATTCTGCCCATTCATACCACTGAGTCCGTTGCATTACAGGTGAGAAAAACTCTGGGATATAGACCAGGGAAGCAACAGAGTGTAGCGAAAGTGGCAGTAAGAGGCTCCAGATGAATACGTCCGATCCCACCAGTCTGCAAAACCTCCATGATATTATCTTTCCCCAACCTGTGGCCTGGTTGCCACCGGCTCCCGGTTGGTATGCGGTAGCTTTTAGTATCTTCCTGCTTGGCAGCTGGTTTTTTGTACAAAAATATCTGCTGTGGAAGCGAAACAGATATCGACGTGAGGCACTGATTGAACTGGCTGCAATACAAAAACAACTGGTAGAGAGTGACAGATATCAACATGTACTGCCTCAGTTACCAGAGCTTGTTAAACGTACGGCCATAGCAGCCTACGGAAGGAGTGAGGTCGCTTCTTTAACTGGCGATGACTGGCTTGGTTTTCTTGATAAAACCGGATCCACCCATCTCTTTACGAAAGAAAATGGACGACTGTTACAGGATTGCTCCTTTCAACCGCCTTCTCAGTTGGCAACGTTTAGCAACGAGCAGGTAGCGGGATTGCAAAAGGCAGTATCTTATTGGATTCATAAACATCACCCCCTTCCCATGGATAGAATATGAAAAATTATCTAAAAATCATCTGTATGTCTCTATTACTGGCAGGAGGCCTGTTAAGCACTTCTCAGTCACTCTTTGCAGCTGAAAAAACAGCAACACCTGTTGTACAACAGGATTACACCGTACTTGGCGGTGAGTGGCTACGAACAGACGGCAATTATCTTGTTAAGGTGAGTGATATTCAAACAGATGGAAAGGCAGTGGTGGGATATTTCAACCCCAAACCCATCCATGTGAAACAGTCTGCAATTTCAACCGAAAAGGGTTTGATGAAACTCTTTATTCAATTGCAGGATACCAATTACGAAGGCTCAACCTATACCCTTTACTACTATGCAGAGAAAGATGCCTTGGCCGGCTTTTACTATCAAGCTACCATGGACAGAACCTATAAAGTGATTTTTATGAGGAAAAACAACTAACACTAATGTTTTCCTTCAGCTACATATGGGTTTTTCTCCTCCTGCCTCTCCCCTTTGTCTTGCGTAGGTTTTTCAGGCCATACCAAAATGAAAGACAGGCAGTTCGAACACCTTTTTTTGACGAACTGGTGAAACTTTCCTGCCAGGTTCCGGGTAGTGGATCCATTGTTCGTATACAGCCATTGATGCGGCAAATCATAACTGCTTTCTGTTGGGTTTTGCTGGTGGCCGCTCTTGCCAGGCCGCAGTGGATTGAATTGCCGATAGTCAAAGAAATTCCAACGCGTGATCTTTTGTTGGGAGTAGATCTGTCCGGTTCCATGGCAACCGAGGATTTCACTTCAAAAGAAGGAAAAAAGATCAGTCGTCTGGCTGCTGTCAAAGAAGTGCTGGATAGTTTTCTGGAGCGACGAAAAGGTGACAGGGTGGGGCTGATCTTTTTTGGTACAGCGCCTTTTATCCAGGCACCCTTTACCGATGACCTGGAACTTTGTCGTGAGTTGCTGGCAGAGGCACAGGTCGGAATGGCCGGCCCCAAAACTGCATTTGGCGATACCATAGGGCTTGCTATCAATATGTTCAAGGAGAGTACGGTCAAAGACAAACTCCTTATTGTTCTCACCGACGGCAATGATACAAGCTCCAAAGTGGAACCAGTGAAGGCGGCACAGATTGCCAGCGACAATGATATTGTAATCTACAGTGTTGCAGTGGGTGACCCCGAAGCCGTGGGTGAAGAAAAGCTGGATGAAAAAACGCTGAAAAGTGTAGCCAGCACCACGGGAGGTTATTTTTTTAGAGCTGAAGATCGCGCAGAACTTGAAAAAATATATGAAAAAATTGATTCCTTAAGCACTCATGATATTGAAACAACGAGTTACAGACCCCGGATCGATATGTATCACTGGCCACTGGGGCTTGCTATTGCTTTGAGTTTGTTGATGCATGCGTTTCGGGCGGAAAAAAAGATGAACGTCCAACGTTCAACGTCCAGGTAAGCGAACGTGTGAGACTCCGACATTCAACATTGAACTAAAAGAGAGATCTATGGGGAGTCAGAATTTTGATTTGGAAGAACGACTGCTTGAGTACTCGGTGAGAATTATCAAGTTGGTTGAGCAGTTGCCACATACAAAGACAGGGGGACATATTGGAGGACAACTTTTACGATCCGGTACTTCTCCCTATGCAAATCATGGTGAAGCTCAGGCTGCTGAATCATCAAAGGATTTTATTCATAAAATGAGTATTTGTCTCAAAGAACTTCGAGAAAGCAAGCGATGGATAAAGCTTGTGCATCGTGTTCCATTGATTAATCCATCTGACCGAATGGAACCATTGCTACAAGAAACAGAAGAACTCATCAAAATTTTTGTAGCAAGTATTCGTACTGCGGAAAAGAAAATAAAATGAAAAACAATCATTCAACATCCTGCATTAGCAGCTCACTTTTTCGTTCAATGTTGAACGTTGAGCGTTGGAAGTTGAACGTTAATCCTTTAACCATTCTCTTTAATCAGGAGGGAATATGCTCAACCTCCTGACAAACTTCCATTTCCTCCGTCCCTGGCTGCTGACAATCCTCATTCCAGCATCTCTTTTGCTGTGGTACGCATGGAAAACTCAAAATTCCAAATCAGCAATGCAATCCCTTATTGCCGATCATTTACTAGAGCATCTAGTGGTTGGCGGAACAAAACAGAATAAAGTACGACCAATTTATTTACTGGCACTGTTTTGGTTCATCGCCATCATTGCCCTTGCCGGGCCATCCTGGCAGAAAGAACCGTCTCCTTTTACAGAAGATACAGCAGGTCTTGTCATTGCTCTGAAGGTTACTCCAAGCATGCTGGCTCAGGATATTCAGCCTTCACGCCTGGAAAGAGCAACCCAGAAGATTCATGATCTTCTCAAGCTTCGGCCTGGTAGTAAAACTGCACTTATTGCATATAGCGGCAGTGCCCACTTAACCATGCCGCTCACGCTGGATCCCAATATCATCGATATGTTCAGTCAGGCTTTGACTCCTGAAATTATGCCAGAAGTTGGTGACGCTGCAGCAGAAGCCCTTGAACTTGCTGCCTCAATACTGATGAAAGCGGAAATTCCAGGATCCATTTTACTGATTACTGATCAAATCGCAGGGGATCAGCTTGGAGCGATGCAGAAATTTAACCAACAATCAAATATTCCAGTTCAGATATATGCAATTGCTGCTGACAAGGGTGTTACTGTTCCCTCGGGAAGTCCACCAGGCCCGGCTCTGAATATGAATGATATGAAAAAAGCTGCTGACACATTAGATGCCAGTCTGACCATAGTCTCTCCCGATGACCGAGATGTCCAAAAACTGAGCCAGCGCATCGAAACCAGCCTCTCCGCAGCAAAACAGAATCAGGGTGAACGCTGGAAGGATGCCGGGTATTGGTTGTTACCCCTGCTCCTTGTATTGGCACTCTTTTTCTTCAGGCGCGGGTGGATAGTCGTTTATGAATAATCTGTATAAATATACACGGCTGGCAATAGGGGCGCTGATTCTTATGTCATTTACCTTTGCGTTTTCCACTGTCAACTGGTCGCTGGCTGATCTTTTTCTTAGCCCGGATCAACAGGGAAGACGGTTGATGGCAAAACAGGATTTTAAGGCCGCAGCCAAAATCTTTGAAGACCCAATGCAACGTGGAACTGCTTTGTATCGGGATGGTGATTTTAAGGCTGCCGCTGCCACCTTTGGCAGAGATGCTTCGGTGGAGGCTTTGTATAATCGTTCGAATTCCGAGCTTATGTCAGGGAAATATGATGCTGCCATTGCAGGATATGAACAGGTACTCAATCAAAAATCCGACTGGCTTGAAGCAGAAGAGAACCTTGCCCTGGCACGTGTTAGAAAAGAAAAAATGGCACCACCAGATGATGATGCTGGAGGTACAGAAGGAAAGCTTCCACCCGATGAGATTGTCTTTGATAAGCGAGCAGCAAATAAAACAGGAGACCAGAAAGAAACTGTTCAAGGTGGAGGGCAGGCAACAGATCAGGAAATGCGTGCCATTTGGTTGCGTCGGGTACAGACCGAACCGGCAGATTTTCTGCGAGCCAAGTTCTCCTATCAGTATGTGATAAGCGACGAGACAGGAGAAGACAAATGACAACTACGCGATCTCCAATTCTCCATCAGTGTTCATGTCTTTTCATGGTACTCAGCCTTTTGTCTTTAACATTCACTGACTTTGCTTTTGCAAACACAGATCCTGCCTTTATAAAGACAGAGTTGAAGAAGAATGAAAAAACCTGGCCGGGACAGCGGCAAACACTCTATGTGAAACTCTACACTACTACATCATTTTCCGGATCAACCCGTTTTGAACTTCCCAAGGTTTCGGGGATGCTCATCATGGAAAGTGAAGATCGTCCACTGCTGGGAACCGAAAAAATTGATGGTGTTTCTTATATCTTCAAACAACATGAAATCACCTTGTTTCCTCAGTATGCAGGGAGCATGACAGTGCCCCCATTTTCCGTGGAGTTTGGTTATCGCGGGGCAGAAAACAAGTTGGTTGAAAAGAGTTTCAGCACCCATGAATTGCAGTTTACCGTTGCAGAAATCCCAGGTGCTGACCCCAAAAGAGTTGTAATTACCACCACCAATCTTCACATTGATGATCGATGGGAACCAGTGCCCGAAAAAGCCAAAGTGGGCGATGCTTTTACCAGAATAATAACCATGACCGCCGATGACTTGCCGGGGATGGCCTTTCCGCCTTTTAATGCTGGGAGGATTGAAGGTCTGGGCGTATATACTAAACCGGCCCAGGTTGCAGATAAAATGCAGCGAGGAGCTTTTACAGGAAAACGCATTGAAACGATAAGTTATGTCTGTGAGCAGAAGGGGCTTTTCACTATTGCTGAAACACAAGTACAGTGGTGGAACCCAAAGAGTGAATCCCTGCAGAATATTGTATTGAAAGGAGTGGAATTGGAAGTTGCTGCAAATCCTCTTCTGCAGAAAGAGAGTCCGGTGGGGAGTAACGTTTTCGAAGAAAACCTGCGTTCTTCCTGGAAGTGGCCACTGCTTATACTTCTTTTCGCTGTTCTTGTTGCTGCGGTTGTTGTCCTGCAGATTCGCAGAATACAAAAACAAAGGCCATTGGTGTTGGATATGGAAAATGACCTTTTTAAAGAGTTTCAACAGGTCTCAGCGTCAGGAGATGCCAAAGCCACCATGCTGGCTCTCTTGCACTGGCTTGATTATAGTAATTTTACCGGGAACTCCGGCAGGATTTCAGCGTTTGTCAAACTGGCAGCTGATTCCGAATTGAGCACACAGGTGGAGAATCTTGAGACAACACTGTATGCCGGCGGACAGGACAAAACATGGTCTGGAGACAGGCTTTATATCAGAGTGCAGCGGGCCAGAAAGAAACTAAAGCACCAAAAATCTCATGCTGTGCAATATGTTTTGCCTGCCTTGAACCCGTGATGAAAGAAGGAATATTGAGAGGAAAAGGATGAATATGAAGAAGATACTGTTACTAAGCGTAATGAGTGTGAGTCTATTACTACCGGTCTTCGCACAGGCAGAAGGCTGGGAATATGAAGTTGAATTATATCTGCTGGCAACAACCATTGAGGGAGATTCAGGTATTGGTCGTGCTACCGGTGCCGAAGTGGATGTGGATTTCGGTGACATTCTGTCAGTGTTGAACATGGCTGGTATGGTGCACTTTGAGGCGTACCACGAAACTGGTTGGGGGGCCGCACTGGATTACAGCTTTATGGATTTACGTGATGATATCTCCGGTCCACAGGGCGGAGTGACTGATCTTAAAGTACGGCAGGGAGTGTTACAGGCAGACCTGTTTTATCGAGTAGCGCTCGGGAATGGTACCTTCGATTATCTCGGTGGTATTCGCTGGTGGGATAATGATTTTAAGGTAACTGTTGATCCGGCTCTTTTACCCGGTTCTGTGACGGGGAATATCAGAGAGGACTGGGTGGATTTGTTTGTGGGTGGTCGCTGGATAACCCCGGTAAGTGAAAAATGGAATTTTACTCTCCGTGGTGATATGGGTGGTTTTGGTCTGGAGGCAGATTTTACAGCCAGCGTTTCTGCTGGTTTTAAGTATGCCATGACTGATTCCTGGTTACTGGATATTGAGTACAAGGCGACTTGGGTTGATTATGAAACCGGAACAAAAGGTACGCCTGGCTATTTTTCATATGACACCGTTACCTATGGACCGTTACTGGGTTTAATTTATAAATTTTAATATCATTTTTTGTCGAGTGTCCATACAACGTTAACAAAAAAGGAAAACCATGAAACGCATAAGCATCTTCAACGTAATTTTGTTCTTTACACTTATATTCTCCACTCCCTGTTGGTCTCAAACGGACCCGTTACAGTCCTGGAATGAAGGGCCGAGTAAGAATGCCATAACCGCATTTGTTAAAGCAGTAACCGACAAATCAAGTGCAGATTATGTTCAGCCGTCCGAACGTATCGCTGTCTTTGATAACGATGGTACTCTCTGGGCAGAGAAACCTATTTATTTCTTTCTGTACTTTACCATGGACAGGGTAAAAGAAATGGCTGCAGATCATCCTGAATGGAAGAGTCAGCAGCCTTTCCAGGCAGTGCTTGAGGGAGATATGGAGACCCTTGCTGCCTCGGGTGAAAAAGAGGTGGTCGAACTGATTATGACTACCCATGCCGGTATGACAACTGATGAATTTACAGATATGGTCAACAAATGGATGCAAACCGCAGAACATCCCACCTTGAATAAACCGTTCACTGAACTTGTCTATAAACCCATGCTTGAGCTACTGGATTTTTTGAGGGCCAACGATTTTAAGACCTTTATTGTCTCCGGTGGTGGAATAGAGTTTATGCGTCCATGGACAGAAAAGATCTACGGAATTCCACCTGAGCAGGTAGTGGGCAGCTCCATTGTCACCAGGTTTGAAATGCGAGATGGTAAACCTGTCTTGGTGCGTGAACCGAAGCTTAACTTTAATGATGATAAGGAAGGAAAACCTGTTGGAATCAATCAGCATATAGGGCGCCGCCCAATTTTCGCCTTTGGTAATTCCGATGGTGATTTGCAAATGCTGCAATGGTCGACTTTGGCAGGCGAAGGCAAACGTTTTGCCGGTATTGTCCATCATACCGACGGAGAACGTGAATTCGCCTATGACCGTGATTCACACGTTGGTCGTCTTGACAAGGGATTGATCGAAGCAAAAAATAATGGTTGGACTGTCGTTGATATGAAAAAAGAGTGGAAAGTTATTTATCCATAACGTGAACGAAGTATGGTAGAAAGCTATCAGGGGAACGATCGGTTCCCCTCTAGTTCCTTTCTTTTGTCTATCTCTCTACCAATGACTAACACAATCGATCTATCTATCCTCACCGTCTTTGTTCCGACATTCTTTTTTGTCTCGGCAACACCTGGAATGTGCATGACCTTGTCAATGACTCTGGGAATGTCCATTGGGCTCCGTCGCACCTTCTGGATGATGTGGGGCGAACTGCTGGGAGTCGGTCTTGTCTCTGTGGCAGCAGTGGCTGGGGTTGCAGCAATTATGCTGAATTTCCCTGCTGTTTTTCTTGTTTTGAAATATGGCGGAGGACTGTATCTTGGCTACCTTGGCATTCAGATGTGGCAGTCAAAAGGAAAGATGGCTCTCTGTGCAGGGGACAATAAACAGATCAATCTCAGTAGAAGGGCGTTATTTGTTCAGGGCTTTATAACGGCCATTGCCAACCCTAAGGGCTGGGCCTTTATGATTTCTCTTTTACCACCATTTATCAATCCGGCATACGCCCTTTCCCCGCAAATCGCGACGCTTCTTATCATTATTCTCAGTATTGAATTCTGCTGCCTCATTGGCTATGCAGCAGGGGGACGGACACTGCGCAAACTGCTTCAGGAAAAAAACACCTTGCAGACAATGAACAGGGTAGCAGGAACCTTGATGATGGGAGTCGGGGTCTGGCTGGCAACAGGTTAGGCCTTCCCCTTTAGTTCCTCAGGTGGGTGAGATTCCCCGGAATGCAGCCAGGAAAGCTCACGCTCCCAAGGCAGTTAACCTTGAACTTTTTTAAGAATATGGTCAATAACCAGCCCATGTTCATGTTGCGGGCTGAATAAAATCATCTCGGTAGGTACTTCAATCCTGATAGGTATATCTTCTTTTGCTATTCTCATTAACTTCTGCTGTTCAAATAGCAATCTATCCATTGGATATTATCCAGATTCCCATTAATCCATGGGGACCATGCTAAATCCTCTTTGTTGATAAGCAGCCATAGAAATGAACCCATTCTTCGTTACCGTGAGCTCACTACGGACATCCTCCGGGGCGATTCCCAGAAGATTGGCAGCAATAAGGCATTGTTCCATGTGGATTCCCTGGTTGGTAAAGGATTCAAGCCATTTGTGAACTTGATCTTTTACAGCCAGATCTTCCTTTTCCACGTACCCTTTTCCATTAGTAACAAATTTACTGGCTTTCCCGCGGAAGGCGATAACAACCTCGGGCTGCACACCGTCATCTTTCAACTGAGAAATCGTTTTATCTATTAGAGAGAGACGGAGGACTAATTTTTCAGGGATCCCCATATTCACGTCAAAATAGATCTTTACGGTGGGCAGTCCTGTCAACGATTGACTCTGCGTGTATTCCTTACTGTGGGCAACAGTAAACGAGCAAAATAAAAACGCGGGAAGCAATAATGTTATAAGTATACGTGTAAACATGGTACATCTCCTGTAGACTCATTGGCCAGTTCCCGGGATCAGATAACACCCCAAAAAGAACCGGGCTTCTGTTTATAAGATATTACGGTGGACTCATTCTGCTAACAGTCCGTATCAAGTTTTTTCTCAATCTTTGTGGCAACGTTCTTTCCCGCCTCCACTGCATACCAGATTTTCAAACCGTGTTTCTTTTCGATTTCCTGCAGAGAAGAGTATCCAACAAGGGCAGTCTTCTGGTTAGTCGAAATAGTGAGCTTTTCTCCTTTGTCGGTCTTTAAAAGCAAAAGTTGTTTTTCAGGGTCAAAACTCCTTACCTTCCCTTGAGCAGTCAAAATATTCTGGTCACTACTTACAGCAGTCGTCTCATCCGCACTAGAGGCAGAGAGAGGGGCAGCAAGGAAAAAACAAAAAAGAAGTGGTAGTATTAAAATAGTTTTTATAGATTGTTCTCTGGTCATGGTGCCCTCCGCGTCTTTATTTAGTAGTTATTGCTGGTAAGAGATTGGTTTTCTCAGTAAATAATGTTCGTGAAGAGTCACCAATGAAAATAAGGTAAACACGAATACCACATTGTGCCACATTTCTTATCCGGTAACCGCAATCGTCCCGGACTGGATTTCGTTTTTGATGCTGCCCACTCTCCTTTTCACTGCAAAGACAAGACAGGATGATGTTGCTATCAGTGACGGCGGCAGGAATATAATCTACGAAGGTCGTGGTGATGATACCATCTCAGGGGGAAATAGAAGTGATACTCTTTATGGGGATTTCGGTGGAGCTGACAAGCAAAAGAATGGGGGGCACTCTGACCTGAATGGCGCTAGCTTAAGGGGGCAATATCGTTTGGATAATGCTCGCATTAAGCTAAAACGCCTTTATCCGAAACTTTAAAATTTATGATGTACTAGATAACCCATCAACTTTTGGGAAGCTGAAGTTTAGGCTTAGCGAGCATTTCCTTGATGGCCTCGTCAATATTTCCTGCCATGTCACCACTATAGGTGAGCTGAGAGCCATCCCCCATTTTCCATTCACCATCTTCGTTATAAAACATGCCTCCTTCAACAATAAGGGTATCTCCAGTGACCTTCTTATGAAGAATCCGAGCCACATCTCCAGCAACCTCAACACTTACAAAATCAAACTCTCTAAGGTCAGCATTGGCTTTTGAAAACTTCTTTAACATGTCAGAATTAACACCTGGGGTGTTTTTTATTTGGTTTGCAACCTTTGCAGTCCTTGTTTTGAGCCAGGCGTCTAAGTCGCCATTATTTCCTGCCTCATAGTATTTTAGATATTGCGCTTCCAGCAACTGTACAAAAGGATCATTGCGGTCAGTTGTGTCCATAGGCTCCATGCAGAAGGCATTTGTGGCAACAGTCAAAAACAATGCAGTTAGTAACATAATAAATTTCATCACTTCAATCTCCTTAGGTAGAAATTATATTTGCAAGTCATAGTGACTTGGGGAAACGAAACAGCACAATAATAATACAATTACCATAAAACCTAAACAAGGATTTCACAAAATGCCAATTTGTTCGTTGCGGTAAGAGGGCACCCAACTACCCTGCTGCCCCTGATCCAAATAACCACCGGATCATAAAAAGATTCGGCGGTTCCTCATATCACCACTCCACCGGCGTGAAAAAGAAAACAAATCTGCCATGCTCAAAATCTATCTTGAGAGTGGCCCCATGACTGATGCCATAGTCAACATACCCTGGCACTGCACATTCTTCGTCACTTTCAGTCGCATGTTGCGGGGACTCGAAGTCACGATCCTTGTCATACCATGACATCAGCATAAAATCTTCCAGATGCCGGGCGGCTTCCTCTTTTGCAAGTTCCATTGCCTGAAGGTAATCTTTTACTGGGATTTCCGAGTGTAACTCCACGAGTGTAATCCCGGACAACTCCGGATCAGGACGCTTACAAACTGGAGCGGGTACTGTTTGATTAGCCTGTTGTATCATTATACACCTCACATAGAGAAGTTCTGTATCCATTCTGCTGTACTCAAACAACAGATAAGTAACAATGTGGTTACTACCTTGTAGAAAACGTGTATGAAGTGTAGAGCTGAATGTCAAGGAACGGTAATAACTATTACCATATGCTGTTGATGTTTTATTCATCCTCTTTACAGGTGGTTAGTATGAAGAATAGTATCGGAATACTTATGGTTAAGGTGGGGCAAGTTGCCGTTGTGGCGTTGGTTTTGTCCTTGGTGTCCTGTGGTTCCACGCCTGAAGGAAATCACTCGGATGGGAAGCGATGGTTTGGCATGCAGCATTGCGGGACCTGTCATGGTAACGGCGGATCAGGGGGTAGAGCTCCTGGAATCCAGCAGACAGAGTTGAGTTACCGTGAGTTTTTGAGCAAGATAAGAAAATCAAACTCAGTAAGTATGCCTTCCTTCTCAAAAAAACAGCTGCCGGATCAAAATGTTGCGGATATTCTCTCTTATCTGCAGAAAACTAAGTGATACTGTCAACAAACAGTCAGGGGCCTTTTTTAAGGGGACCCACCTGAAAACAGTTATAGGTTCGCTTTTCCGCTAGTGAGATAAATCAGTTTATAAAACTTGTGGCGGTGAGGGGGAAGTTTGCAGCCAGGATTGGAGTTATGGCCGTGAGCGGACTATAGGTAAAGATCTCAAAAAGCGGTTCCCTATCGTTAAGGATCGAAAAATCGTGGATTGGAACGGTTTGACTCATTGCTGTGGCCCCTTTGTTTTGTTAAAGTTCTCCTAAGTATATAATATTAAAGGCACATACTTTATCTACTCGTTTGGGGGAACCGTCTGGTGGGTTGCCCGAATGGCTCTTCTTTGATCCCGCCACCAATTAACAACTAACCAACTAGACCTAACTACACGCCCATTCATCTGGCCAAACTTATAATGGTGTAACCACCGAGGAGCTCTCTACCAATTGATGCCTTCATAAATGCCGAAGCGAACGGGCAAACGATTTCAACCGAATTTTAAGGAGTATCCGAAACAAAATTATTTTTATACTCCATACCAAAACAACAAACGCAGCAGGAAATAAAAAAGAGAATCCTACAGTATCAGACTCTCCGGTCTCCGTATACACCCCAAATCCCACAATCGCATATATCATAAGTAGAACCAGGTATAATACCAGCTTAGGCCATGAAGGTTTGGAGAAGGTGAAAATCACGGGTTTATTAAGCTGAATAAACCTTGGAGAATTATGATTAAAGGTTGCCATCAAATATCGATATTTTGCTTTGTCATATCCTGCATATACAAGTTCAACTTTATCACCTTGTTGGCACTTGAAATCAAAAGCTACAGCTGCAGCTCGTTCATTTTCATTTTCATCTATAAACCGGATATCCGTCGTGTCTGTCCTGCTTGACCATGAAAAGGATGAATCATAACCGTTTTGGGAAGAATATGTTGTTGTATGGGTTACGGAGCCAAATTGTCTTTTTCTTACCGTTACTGTTTCTGCCTCAAAAATCACGTTTTTTCGCAATATAGTTATTTTCTTTACCTTTTTCAGATTTCTGAGAAATCGAACAGAGAACTCATGCCCCTGTTCAGCAGCCTTAGTATGCCAATGTATGGCGTTTTCCGCATTCTTCGGAACGCCATGACCATCCTGGTAGCAACGTGCAAGGTTCCCTTGAGCTATGGGGAGACCGTGACTTGCAGCCTGTTCAAAGCAGGATGCAGCAAGTTTTGGATTATACACAGGCGAAGAGTCATTGTAAAAAAGACACCCCAGGTCGTTCTGCGCTGCCACATGTCACTGCTGGGCAGCTTCTGAGTACCAGTGCTGAGCCTGTTCCATGTCTTCCTTAGAGGAATTGTCAGTGGAAAAAAATCCTCCCAGAGTGTACATAGCTTCTCTATGCCCCTTTTTAGCAGCCTTGAGATACCATGATTTAGCTTGGTCTTTTTGTTCGTTATCTCCATATAATTCCCCAAGCCGGAAGAGTGCATCAGGGTGGCCTTGCTCTGCAGCTTTTTTGTACCAGGGAATCGCTTCAAATGGATCTTTTACAATTCCGTACCCATGGTCAAAGCACATTGCGATGGCAAACTGTGCATCTTGGTCACCGTTTTCGGCTTGAGCATTCAGGTCTTCTGTGTATTCAAAATTATCTTCATTCATAATTAGTAATTCAAATTTCTTTGTATTTATTTTTATTCAGTGGTGGTCTGTCTACATTATCAACAACTCCGATCCAAATGCACAACGCCATTTTCAAGCAAAAAACCAGTTCCAAGCGTTCAAGTCACTTTTTATACCCATTATTGTCAGCAGTCTTATGTTTCTCCTGGTCAGTGTCGTTTGGGACTGCGGGATCCTGGAATACAATAACTATGCGCCTGGAAGTGTTGACACCGAAGCATTTTATCTTGAAGTTGCCTTAAAGTATTTGCCAGACGGATTTCGTTCATTGGTGATAATCGCTATTCTTTTTAGCTTGATTACAACTCTTGAAAGTATCATTAACTGGGGCGCCGGACTTTTGACGGTAGATATAGTGGAAACCTATCTTTATAAAAACGGTGAGGACAGCCATTATCGTTATCTCTCGCTCGCTATGATGTTACTCGTTGTCATTATCTCCCTCGGATTCGCTTTCAACAACGATAAAATCTTCACTCTCCAGAAGTTTATCTTTTCCATCAGTGCAGGTGTTGCACCGGTTTTCTTATTACGATGGTTCTGGTGGAGGGTCAACGCATGGACACAAATCAGCGCCATGATTAGTTCTCTTGTATATACTTTGATTTTCGATCATTTATACGCAACGCATAGTGATTTTCAAGGCGTGATAGATGCACTTTGCCACATAACACTTCTTAACCAATATCCATTGAAGCTTATTATCCTGACTGGTCTTGTAGTTGCAACATGGCTAACGGTGATGTATGTCACCAGTCCCGACGATCAAGAACAGCTTAAAATGTTCGTACAAAAAACAGGAACAGGTGGTTTTTGGCCGAAAAATTTCCCAGAGACAAATTATCAATTTCCAAAACGGATAGGCCTGTGTGCTCTATTTGCCGTGACTTATATACTTCCATACTTGTTTGCATGGCAATTCAAGTTTGGTGATATAAGACTAGGGTGGGTTTTAGTGATAAATTTTTTGACATTGACAACATACGTTTATCGGTTGATGTCTAAATTGCTATCTCAATAACATCTGGCAGGAAGGTACGGAGGGTGATTTTCCCTTGCAGGGGATTCACCTGAAAACAGTTATAGGTTCGCTTTTCCGCCAGTGAGATAAATTAGTTTATAAAACTTGTGTCGATGGGGGGCAAAGTTTGCATCTGGAATTGGAGTCATGACTGCCAGTGTGCGGATTATAGGTAAAGATCTCAACACGTAGGTCTGTATTCTTAAAGATTGAAAAATAGTGGATTGGAATGGTTTGACCACATTGCTGTGGCCCCTTATCTTTTTAAAGTGCCTCTAAGTGTATCATATTAAATACACATACTCTAATTGACTCATCCGTTGGAACCGTCTGTCTTGCAGAAAGCAGTAAACAATTTAGGAAAATAACGTGCTATAGCCAGTAAGAACTTTTGACACTTTCGCAGGGGTATGGTTAATGTTAGCCACGAAAATATGAATTTTTCTTAACTAAATCTGAAAAACTACACTCTCACTATAATGTTTATTCAATTCAGTGGATTTCGTTCCTATGTCAACCCTTGATATTATCTTGCAGCAACTGGCAAACGGGCTGATCATGGGTTCGTTTTATGCCATGGTGGCCCTTGGCTATACCATGGTGTATGGCATCATCAAACTGCTTAACTTTGCCCATGGTGATCTCTATATGGTGGGCGGCTTTGTCGGCTTTCTGATTCTGTCCGCTATCAGCGGGCTGCTTGGTGAAAGCTGGGGAGCCATCGTTGTCTCCATGGTGCTGAGTATGCTGGCTGTAGGCTTGCTCGGAGTGATTATTCAGCGTGTCGCCTACAGACCTATGTTACAGGCACCACGACTCTCCATTCTTATTACGGCTCTTGCAGTCTCCATGGTTCTGTCCAATGGCGTTATGGCCATTACGGATGGCGAGTATATGGCCTTTAATACCGATCTTGGTTTTGATGGTATGGATTTCGGGAATGTTTTTATATCTTATACTCAGCTTGCTCTAGTGGTTTCCGCCACCCTGTTAATGGTGGCTCTCTATCTCTTTGTGAATAAGACGCTCCTTGGTAAAGCTATGCGAGCCATTGCGATTGATCAGGATGCCTGTAAACTGATGGGGATTAACGTCAATGCAATTATTGCTCTTACCTTTTTTATAGGCTCTTCGCTCGCTGGCGCAGCAGGCGTTATGGCCGGTGTTTACTACGGTTCACTTCATTTTTCCATGGGCTTTGTTATTGGCCTGAAAGCATTTACTGCCGCAGTTATTGGTGGTATAGGGTCGATTCGTGGTGCCATGCTAGGTGGCCTGCTTCTGGGCTTACTGGAAGCCTTTGGTACTCAGATTCCCTTTATTGGCTCGGAATGGAAGGATGTCTTTTCCTTTGGTCTGCTAATCCTGCTTCTTATTTTGAAACCCACGGGCATACTCGGCAAGACCGAGATTGAAAGGATGTGAAATGACTCTATCTTCCAACAAATCACTTGCAGCAGGTATCGCGAATTGGCTGCAGCATCAGCATAACCGGTTGATTGTGTTGCTGGTGATGGCTGCGCTGGCCATGTTTTTTCCGCTTATTGCCAATAATTATATGCTGGAGGTGTTAACCAATGCCTGGTTTTACACCATCCTCTGTCTGGGATTGAATATCGTGGTTGGCTATGCCGGGTTGCTCGACCTTGGTTATGCCGCATTTTTTGCAGTGGGGGCCTATACCACTGGAATCTTAACCTCCCAGTTTGGCATTAATTTCTGGTTAACTATTCCTGCCGCAGTTTTCTGTTCCATGGTGGCAGGGATTATTATTGGTGGCCCGACATTGCGTCTGCGCAGTGATTATCTGGCTATTGTAACTCTTGGTTTTGGTGAGATTGTTCGTATTATCGCGCGGAATCTTGAGATCACCGGTGGGGCGTCCGGGCTGATTGGTATCGATCGGCCTTTCTTTTTCGGCATTGAGCTCAGTCAGGGCATTCATTTTTATTATGTCTTCTTATTCCTGGCCATCCTTGCCTGCTTTGTGAGTTTTCGTCTGCAAAATTCTCGCCTCGGACGTGCCTGGCAGTATGTGCGTGAAGATGAGGATGCAGCAGAGGCCATGGGGATTAACCGTGTCGGTGTGAAACTATATGCCTATGTGATTGGTGCCATGTTTGGTGGTGTGGCAGGAGCTTTCTTTGCAGTGAAGATGACAGCAATTTCTCCAGAAACATTTACATTCTCTCAATCAGTTCTGATTCTTCTTGGAGTCGTGCTGGGTGGTATGGGCAAAATACCTGGGGTGATTGTCGGAGCCTTTGCTCTTGTGTTGTTCCCGGAAGTTTTCAGAGATCTTGGTTCCATGCGGATGCTGGTCTTTGCCATCGTTATGCTGATTATTATGCTCTACAGGCCTGAAGGTATCTGGCCTCGTGGAAAATCATGAGGGCAAATTGATGGCACTTCTTAAAGTAGAAAAAATGGTCTTAAGCTTTGCTGGCCTTGAGGTTATCCGAAAACTTGATTTCAGCGTTGAAGAGGGGACAATTGCCAGCCTGATAGGTCCAAATGGTGCCGGGAAGACCTCTGTATTTAATTGTTTAACCGGGTTTTACCGACCGGATTCAGGAGCCGTTAGCTTTAATAATCGCTCTATCCTTCGCTTGAAACCTCATAAAATTACTCAGGCCGGTATGGCTCGAACCTTTCAAAATTTGCGTCTCTTCAAATCCATGACCGTGCTTGAAAATGTGATGTCTGGAATGCATTGCCGCACGTCAACCGGGGCAATAGGGGCAGTTTTTCATACCCAGTCTCAAAGACGTGAAGAGGAAAAAATCCGTGAGGTGAGTGAAGAGTGTCTTTCTTTTGTTGGTTTGCTGGATAAGAAAGATCAATATGCCGGAAACCTGCCGTACGGAGATCAGCGGCGGGTGGAATGGGCACGAGCACTTGCAACGCAGCCAAAGCTCTTACTGCTCGATGAACCAGCAGCGGGACTCAACCACGATGAAAAACAGGAACTGATAGAGCTTATTCTTCATATTCGCAATGAACTAAGAATAACCATCCTGCTTATTGAGCATGATATGGGGCTTGTTATGAAGGTTTCCGAGAACATAACTGTTATTGACTACGGGAAAAAAATAGCCGAAGGGAGTGCCGAAGAGGTGCAAAATAACCCCAAGGTAATCGAGGCATATCTCGGCAGCGAAGATGAGGAATTGTGATAATGAGTGATAATGATACAATTCTTACACTGGAGAATGTGGAGACGTATTACGGAAAGATTCATGCGCTTCGAAATATCTCCTGTACGGTTCCAAAAGGTGGGATTGTAACGTTACTCGGGGCTAATGGCGCGGGTAAAAGTACCACCCTGAGAACTATCTCCGGGTTAAACCGGGCCTCTGCCGGAAAGATCACCTTTATGGGTGAGGATATCACCGGAAAACAGCCCCATGAAATTGTAGGAATGGGATTGATCCATGTTCCGGAGGGTCGGAGAATCTTTAAAGGCATGACCATCCAGGAAAATTTGGAACTTGGTTCTTTTACCCTGCGTGATGATGTGGAACGGCAAAAACGAATGGATCATGTATTTGATGTTTTTCCGGTTCTCCATGATCGTAGAACCCGTGACTCTGCCATGTTGTCTGGTGGGGAACAGCAGATGCTGGCCATGGGACGGGCCATGATGACAAAACCTGAACTACTGCTGCTTGATGAACCATCCATGGGGCTTGCGCCATTTCTGATCAAAGAGATTATGCGCATTATTCTTCGTTTAAACAAAGAAGGCGTGACCATCCTGCTGGTGGAACAGAATGCCCGGGTTGCCTTGCAGCTTGCAAGCCATGGGTATGTCCTGGAAACCGGAAAAATTGTAATAGAAGGTGATTCCGAGATGCTACGGCAGGATGAAAGTATAGTAAAAGCCTATCTTGGTGAATGAACAGCTTGAGGAGGTAAGGGGATTATGCAGCTTGATGATTATTATGAAATGAATATGGAGGAATTTCGGAAATTCCGAAAAGAGAAAACTGAAAGTGAATATCTAGTTGTTGATGTACGCTTTCCGGAAGAGTACGAGGAAGAACATATTCCCGGTTGTGTGCTTCTGCCTCTTGCAGAGATAAATGCCAGGCTCACTGAGCTTCCAGCTGATAAGGATATTATTTTTTATTGTCATAGTGGTAAACGCTCTCGTACCGCATCGCTGTTTGCGACCTCAGTCCCATTTTTTCAAAAAAAAATATATAATCTTGAAGGCGGCATTATCTCTTTTACCGATAAAACCGTCCCCGATTATCCTGTATTGCAGGTTTTTGATTTTGATTCAGGGCTTTCTGAGCTTTTCAGAACCGCTATGAATCTGGAACGGGGTGCTGAAAAGTTTTATAAGGCTGTGTTGCAGGAAATTGGAGATGTACCATATCGCAAGACAATAAAAGTGCTTGGACAGGCAGAGACCGGTCATGCCCGTTTGATATATGGTATGTGGAAAAAGAATGACGACACGGTTGCCCCTTTTGCTGAGATCTACGAGTCTCTTCCAGGAGATATCGTTGAGGGCGGCAAATCCATCGAAGAGCATCTTTCCCAACTCCATAAAATTGAGGATAATTTTGAAGCTCGCTTGCTTGAGATCGTTCTCGAAATAGAACATGCTGCCTATGATCTGTATCGTTCCGTGGCACTTCGTCTTCAGGGGACAGAGTTGGAAGCATCTTTTATCACACTGGCCGAGGCTGAAAAAGGACATATGCTGTTGGCCAGTCAGGGAATGGGCTAGATTTGGTTTGTCTGGTTATAGTTGAACGCTAATTTGTGGAAACGATGCAACCCTTAATATCTTTGCCCATGGCAAAGCCTGTCCCAAAGGGGGCCGGCGAGTTTCGTCTTCCTTCAGCAGAACAGTTCTTTGTGCTCGATACCATGACGACTCCGGTTGGTGCCGTACCCGTTGTTGGCGAAGAGCTATTGTGGCGGGACCTGCGCGGTCATTACCTGGCACGCTGGAATATCGGTCGGGATAGATTTTTGGTTGACCCCGGTCTCTATGCAATAGGAAAGCCCGATAGTAGTCGTCCGGTATTTGTTACGGCGAACTATAAAATGACCTTTGATCTGCTACGTCGAACACTTGGTGGCTATGATGGCTGGATACTGGTGCTCGATACCAAGGGGATTAATGTCTGGTGTGCTGCAGGGGAAGGAACGTTTGGTACCGAGGAGCTGGTTGATCGTATTCACGCATCACGCTTGCATGAGGTCGTGAGCCATCGTCGTTTGATAGTTCCTCAACTTGGAGCCACCGGTGTGGCAGCCTTTAAGGTTAAAAAATATTCCGGTTTTTCTGTTAACTACGGCCCGGTAATGCTTTGTGACCTGCCACAATATCTTGAAAATGGAAACCGGACCACTCCAGAAATGCGCCTTAAACGTTTTCCCTTTAAGGAGCGGCTGGTACTGGTTCCGGTTGATATTATGCTGGCCTTGAAACAGGGCCTGCCAGTTATATTTGCTCTTTTACTGCTTGCAGGTTTCGCAGGAGATGGCACATTTCTGCAGGCAATGTTTCACCACGCTCTTCCCCCTGCACTTGCCGTGCTTTCAGGAATTATTGCCGGGGCCATTGTGACACCATTACTCCTGCCCTGGATACCGGGCAGAGCATTTAGTTTCAAGGGCGCGATCAGCGGTTTGTTTCTATTTTCCCTTCTCTTTACGCTATACGGCGTTTTTACTCAGGACTATTCACTACTTGCAAAGGTATCGTGGCCACTTATTGCCCTGGCAATATCTTCCTGGTTTGGCATGGCTTTTACCGGGGCATCGACCTATACCTCACTCAATGGTGTGCGCAAGGAAATGCTTCGGGCAATGCCGTTGCAGTTTGTCATCCTGGTTACAGGACTTGGGCTTTGGACTGCTTCACTATGGATGGGCTAGATAGATATGGCAGAATTTCGTTATTTAGAAGATGTGGTGACACTTGAGTATGACCAGGAAAAATGTATCGGTTGCACAATGTGTAGTATCGTCTGTCCCCATGGAGTTTTTCGGATAGAGGCTAAAAAAGCGGTAATAGTCCGTCGAAATTTGTGTATGGAGTGCGGCGCCTGCATGCGTAACTGTCCAAGTGGAGCAATTACTGTGGAAGCGGGGGAAGGCTGTGTACGTGGAATTATCAATGAGTTGCTGGGGATTGAAGGTCCTTGCTGCTAGCTTTTGTTGTTTTAACCCGCTTTGAAAATATTGCCAGCTGATTGTCCCATAGGCTCGATCGTTATTTTATTACGTATATATAGTAGACACGGCAACCTGAGATCAATTTGATCTTGGATGTTGCACTAGCAACTCAAAACATTATATATCATCAGCATGCGTAAAAATGTTTCTCCCAATCTCTTTGGAGGTGTATAGTGCTTTATCTGCACTTTCTATAAGTTCATTTTCTGCTGAGACTTGAGTGAGTGTTCGGGTTGCAATTCCAAGGCTGATTGTCACGTATTCAGCGATGCCACTGGAGCTATGTTTTATTTTTAAAGACTCCACAGCTTCTCGTACTTGTTCTGCCACCACTGTTGCACCTTCAGAAGGTGTCTCAGGTAAAATTATTACAAACTCCTCTCCTCCATATCTTGCAACTAAATCTTCCGGACGTTTTGCTGCATCTTGCAAAGCTTGAGCTACCTTTTTCAAACACCTATCCCCAGACTGATGGCCGTAGGTATCATTGTATAATTTGAAGTAATCTATGTCGCACATAATCAGAGACAATGGTGATCTTAATCGTCTACTACGCAACCATTCCCGATGAAGTGTTTCGTCAAAGAATCTTCGGTTTGCTATTTGTGTAAGCCCATCAATATTAGACTGTTTTTTCAGTGCTTCAGTCAGATTAACAATTCGATTTCCAAAACCAGCCAGAACTAATACTCCTGTACAAAGCATAAAAAAATGACTGGCAATCAGAGCTCCATTCTTCTTTTGTGTAATCGGAAAACTGACACTGACCCCACCTCGAATTTCTCCTTCTTTGTAACCTTGTTTTGCGTGGCATTGAAGACAGGATTTGTTAGTGACTAACGGAGCCATGTAGCTGAAAGATTTAGCTCCATTTTCCTTACCAGTGTTGTAATAAGCCTGCGTTTGATTGTTTTCAAAAGCTAGTAAGCCGACTCTTTCCCATGCGGATGGTTTGTTCTGGGGGTTAATCGGTTTTAAACTCGTCATGTGGAATTTCACATCTCCCTGTTTATTGGCAATCTCTGAAATCATTCGAGTCATAAATGCCGGGTTGACGAGTGTAAGTTGCAAACCATTGGTAGCCTCGATATCTCTATTAGAAACCTGTAAAAATGGATTTGGTTGAAGTGTGTCTGATATACGGAGGTAGATACCAGCGTGAGACGCATTCCATGCTCTGGTAATTAAAACTTGTTGAACAAAGGCTTTTGCTGTCTTTAGATGCTCTATCTCGGCAGATTCTTTTATTTGAAACAGGTTCCAGGAAAGGGATGCAAAGATACTCACAATCCATAGTAAGACCACGATGACGATGTATCTTCTCGGTTCAAGTTTCATCTGTTAGTGCCCCATCAAATTTTGAATGAACCAACCATGCGTTGTAATTGATCGGCGAGTTTTCCAACTTCAGCGATATTCTGCGCATCGTACCTGTCCTTTTCCGGACCTGCGCAATAGTTCGTCATTTTAGCGTTGACGAGACACAGATTACATCGTGGTATGGCACTGACTCTATGTTTCCTTTACATTGGAGTATGATATCAATAGCACACTCTTCAAGTCAAATACAAAGTGTATGGAGTATCGAACAATGATTAAGGCTGGAAGCGTAACTAAGTAATAGTAAAATTAACTGAATTACAGTGAGCTGTAGCTGGAGATCTTTCAAGAGCTCTCAAAATCCAAATAGCGGATTGCTGCTCAACTATTTGAAAAAAAGACAGTGTGATAGGCAGCGCCCTTTAGGGGCTTGCCTTAATTCTCGGCTAAATATTCCTGTGCGATCTGTTGAGTGATGGTGGCCTGGGCAGACACGGCTGGTTTACTATGGGCAAGAATCGAATTCTTGGTTTGATGCAGGAGCTTCTCTGCTGCTTTTTCGTCAACCACCTTTGAAGAGGCATTTGCCTTTTGGGATTGACTGAGTGTTACGTTATCGTCAAATTTGTTTCTGGAAAAGGTGTTCTCTGAAGAGGGGTTGGAGCTGTCCTTCTCACTTTGCTTTGTCTCGGTATCAGTTTTTTGCTGAGAGATGTGAGTTTTGGCCAATACAGCATTTGAGATGGCTGATAGTGTCATTCGAGCTCCGTATATCTCTTCGATATCCGTAAGGTTGAAGTAGTTCTGATTCTGTTAGATAATGATTTATCGGCAGAATCTGAAAATATTTATAGGAAAAACTGAAAATACTTAAAAATAGCATAAGGGACACTTTCCAACACCCTTTACTTTATTCTTGTAATATTTCCTGTATTTCTTTTCCAAGTTGTTCCATGGTATAAGGTTTGCGGATAAATCCTCCGGCGCCCAGGGCGATGGTTTGCTGCACATCGTTACTTTCTGAAAAGCCGCTGACCACCAGGGCCTTCTGATGCGGCTGGAATGTAATAATTTCCTCATAGGTCTGGCGACCATCTATTCCGGGAGCCATGATCATATCAAGCAGTACCAGATCAACAGCATTATCTCTTAAATACTCAACGGCCTCTTCACCGCTGCTAACGGTCTGCACCGTGTATCCCAGTTGCTGGAGCAGGTTCAGGGCAATATCACGTTGCTGCTCTTCATCATCCACCACCAGAACTGTGGCACTGCCCTGCAGGTCATCGATGGATGTCTGTTTTTGGGGCTTGACTGGAGTCCGCTCACTTATCGGGAATTGCAGGGTGAAGACTGTTCCCTCGGCGCTGCTTTCCACATCAACCTTGCCTTCGTGGTTTTGGATACAGTTCCAGACCACGGCAAGTCCAAGTCCGGTACCGCTGCGGCCAAGTTCTTTCTTTGAATAAAAGGGCTCAAATATTCGCTCCAGATCTTCCACAGCAATACCGGGGCCGGTATCGGCAACTTGTAGAGCTACTGAACCACTGTCTGTGGACCTTTTCCCAATGGGAACCATATCGGTGCTGATTGTTACTTTTCCCGGTCCATCAATGGCCTCAGCCGCGTTGGTCATGAGGTTCATTAAACACTTTTTAATATGTACTTGGGAACAGGAAATAACAGCCTTGTGCTCGGTCAGGGCACTGGAGAACTCAAGATCCGGATGGAGCCGTTGCAGCTCCTGACCTTCTGGTGATTCCAGATATTCGACAACCAGCTGGTTGAGATCTGATGGTTCTCGTACAATGGCCACTCCCCTGGCCACAGTAAGCATGTCGGCCACCACGGCCGAGGCTCGGAGGCCGGCATCTCGTACAGGTTGCACATATTTACGGAGCTCGCTGTCCATCGGTAATTTAAGGAGCATCAATTCAGGATAACTGACAATTCCGGAGAGAATATTGTTAAGATCATGGGCTACTCCACCGGCCATCAGGCCAATGGCCTCCATCTTCTGGGCTTGCGTCAGCTTTTTCTGCAGGGCCTGCTGTTCTTGCTGCAATTCTTTCAAGGAAATGATTATCTCCTGCAGTTCCAGGCGTTGGATCTCTTCCCGCCGGGCGATGTTCCATTTCTCGGTGAGTGACAGGGCAAGCTGTTTGAGTTCTTCGGTGTCAAAGGGTTTACGGAGAAAGAGCAGTTTGTCGGGAGATCCGACCTGCTGGATAATTTCTTCGCAGGAACGATCTGAGTAGGCAGTGACGATGACGATTTCAATATCTTTATCCAACTGACGAATACGACTGGCAGTCTTCATACCGTCCCAGCCCGGTGGCATACGTACATCAATAAAGGCCACGGCAAAAGGGGTCTGCTCGGTGAGAGAATTTTCAATCTGTACAAATCCGTCTCTGCCCTGGTCGGCGTAACTCACCTCATAGGATGCTGCGTGCTGAGTCTTTTCCTCTCCATTGCCAAGGAGCAGATCCATCTGTTCTTTAACGGAGCCAAGCTGTGCGATTTCCGGTTCAAGGACCATTTTATACGCCTTCCAGATTTCATGATCATCATCAATGACTAGAATGCGTTTATTTATTTCGATCATCCTTTCTATTCTCCATCGTCTGCTTTTGCAACGGGTAGGTGGACGAAAAAGGCAGCGCCTTTTCCGACACCATCGCTGGATGCACTGATTGATCCGTTATTAGCGATAAGGTAGTTGGCACAGGAGTGAAGACCAAAGCCGCTACCCCGTGATTTGGAGCTGTAGCCAAAACGAAACATATTTTCTTGTATCTCTTTGCCAAAGCCGCAGCCATTGTCACTCACAGTGATCACCACCTCTTCATTGTGGTCGGCACTGCTGATCCGCAGTTTACGACTGTCATTTTCGTTATCAGTCATGGCTTCAGAACTGTTCTTGATGAGATTGACAAGGATCTGCAGTAGTTTGCTCTCCTCCAGACGTACTTTGGCCATCGACTGGAGATCGGTTGTGATTTGTACCAGATGCAGTTGTTTATCCATTATCTTGAGGCTGTCACGTATGATCTGGTTGCTTTCAATAAGATCCGGGTTACCCTGGAGCCTGGCATAATGCATCTGCAGGGAGATAATGTTTTCAATATAGTGGTGTTTGTCGCTGATATTGGTCAGTCCGGCAATGGTCTGGTCATATTCCTGACTCACACTGGCGGGAAGCAGGTCGATTATTTTGTGGAGGCGTTCTTTCTCCTCATCTTTTAATGCAGCTTCTTTGATGAGCTCCGGCAGTGGTTTCAGGGCCTGGGCAAGGCCGGTACGTAGTCGGCTCTCTTGCAGTTGTTTTGCCAAAACCTGTGCTTCCACCTTGGCCGGCGTAATGGCGTTGCCAATATTATGGAGTACACCCACTGCCATTTCAGCCATACCTGCTTCATGGGCCTGGTTGAGGAGTTCGGCTTGTGCTTCCTGGAGGTCCCGGGTTCGTTCTTCTACTTTTGTTTCAAGGGTATGGGCGTATTCGTCAAGTTGTTTGCGTGACAGGCGCAGACTGTCAGTCATGGTGTTAAATGACTGGCCAAGGCTTGCAAATTCACGACAGGCCAAACGATCAAATCCGATACTATGGGATAGGTCCCCTCCAGCCACTCGGTCAACTCCGTCCCGTAAGCCTTCAATGCTACGCACCAGGGGCCGGGTAAAGAGAATGGCCGAGGTGACACCCAGGATAAAAAAAAGTGCTGTTACTGCAGAGAGAAAGAGTCGGTATTGTTGGATCTGGAGCCCCCATTCCTGCCGGTACTGTTCGATGAGGTGGTTTCGTTGTTCAAGCGAAAAAGCGGAATAGACAAAACCCCATATTTTGCCACCCATATTCACTGGCACCTTGACCAGCAAGAGGGGTGAAAAGCTGGAGGAAGGTGAGGAATATTCGAAAAACAACACTGGTAGCTGTTCACTGCCTAGCCCGTGAGTCTGGGGTTGGTCAATTGCATCTTCCTGCTTGTCTGCTGTAAAGACATTCTTCATGACCATTCCGGGGAGGCTGATACCGGCTGCGGCTTTCTTTTCCTCTGTGCTGACAAATTCACAGGCTAGGAGTTCATCATCACTGTTTACTGTTCTACGGATCAGGGTGCTGAGGAACGTGTAGTTATAGTTTGAAATGGCCTGGGTGCCGGTGCGGGAGAGTGACCGGAGTAACAGGGTTGCCCGCTGTTCCATGGCCTTGGTTTGCTCATTTACTGCCCGTTCAAGCTGAGCATCCCTGAACGAGGTGGTCTGGCTATAAAAGAAATAGCTGATGGTTGGAAAGAGGAGACAGAGCACCACAATATTCATCAGGGCAAAGTAGCCCTTGATGGGAATAAGGTAACGAGGACCGGGTTGACTGAGGCTGACGGTTGTTGTGGTGGTGTCTGTTGTCATTAAAACTGAAGGTTAAAGACTAGAGGTTCTGATCTAATAATGAAAACTTACTTCCGCCCAGAAGGAACGCCCTTCCATGGGGTAGTCATCAGTGATCACCGCTTGGCTTGGTTCCCGGATATTTTTATCAAAGATGTTGCGGGCAGCAAGGGTCACGTCCCAGTTTTCGGCGATATTGGTGCGGTGCAGGGTCAGATTGACCAGAGAGTAGTCGTTAATGTCTTCACGGGTATCACCCGTCCCCCGTTCCCTGTCACCAATCCAGAAGTATTGGATATCCAGGGAGTGGTTGGGGCGAAACTGCCAGTTGCCAGTAAGGTACAGTTGCAGGCCTGGGGCATCGGCTACCCGTTCACCTGTCGCCGTATCTTCTGAATGCTGGAAGGCCATATTGCCCTTGAATTGCAGAGTGTCCAGGGCCTGCCAGGCTGCTTCCAGCTCAAAGCCGTAGCCATCCTGATCTTTGGCGTTCTGTGAGGTGAGGGTGGTTTGTCCCGGATCCTGGACCAGCTCGATAAGGTCTTTAATATCATAATAGAAGAAATTTGTTCCCATGGTCAGGCTATTGGCCGGTTCCCAGATAAAGGCCAGCTCGTAGGTGTCGATGGTTTCGGGATCAAGGTCCGGATTGCCGTTATTGGATGGGTTGTTTTGGACGTAGAGTTCGTTAAAAGAGGGTGCCCGGAAGGCCCGTCCGTATAATAGTTTGGAGGTGAGTTGCGGACTGGTCTCCCAGACCAGGGCGGCGCGGGGATTGATGGTGGAACCAAAGTTGGAGTAGTAGTCATAGCGCACTCCGGCGGTAAGTTCCCAGCCTCTGGCAAAGGCCCATTCGTCTTGGGCTGAGAGAAAGAGATCGGTACGCTCCTGTTGGTCAGAAAACATCAACGAGTAATCGGTTATCTCAGTGAGAACTCCGGTGCTGATCGTAGGGGTGGGAGTGGTGTCCAGTATGCTAGGGCCAAAATTCTTCGTCTCTTCGGGACTGAAATGGGTATAATTGAGGCCTGCTGCCAGCCGCCATTTCTGTTGAGCGAAGCCTTCGTAGTTAAGGGCAGTCTCAAAATCAACCCTGTTTTCGATGCTCACAGGGATACCGATGACACCATCGGGAAAAAAGGTTGCACCAGTGGGATTGGTGAAATCAATATTGCCATCTGCGCCAATGGGCAGTACTGCTCCGTCCGGGAAGAGCTGTGCTCTGGCTTCGTAATGGGTATATTGATAGCTGAGTCGGGAGCTTATCCCCCAGTCTTTTCCAGGTGAGTTGTTGTCGTATCCGGTCTCTATACGAAAGAGACTATTGTCAATCCTGCTGTCATCGCTCAGGGTTTGGGTTACTCCATCTGCAACCCCTGCGTTGTTCTTCTTCCAGCCCCAGAGCCGCATATTCCACTCATTTTTTCTTAAGGCTAGTTGAGCATCGATCATATCATAGCTGGTATCCAGAGCACCAGGAGCCAGGGAGGCATTGGTGCCCAGGGCCCTATCGAGTACGCCCTGAAGATCGTTGCCAATGCCCCTGTCTTTATCCCCCTGGGAGCTCATATAGTCAAGACTCAGGGCCACGTCCCACCCCTTAAGATTGCTACCGTACTGGGTCCAGCCATCCACACTGTCAAAGGAGCCATAACGTGCCCCGCCGTGGAGGCCGTCGATCTCCTTACCATCCTTGGTGATAACATTGATCACCCCGGAAAAGGCATCAGCACCGTGGACAGCCGATCCCGGACCTCGTACCACCTCCACTCGGGATATCATAGAAACCGGCATTTGAAAGAGAGGAGGGCGAGCCCCGGTAACGGTCATGTTGGCGGGGATACCATTCACAAGAAAGAGGGTCTGGGGATTGATACTGGTGTGGATACCCCGGATGGAATAGTTGTTATCCATTACGTTCTTATTGGAGGGATAAACATGGAGGCCGGGGACGGTCTCCAGCACTTCATTGAGAGTTCTGGCACCCATCTGCTCGATCTCTTCCATGGTGACAACTGAGGCCACCGATGGTGCTAAACGCACGGGTTTCTCAGAGCCGGTGGCGGAGATCAGCAGCCGGTCAGCCCGGTATACACTACCCTCCGAGGGCGCATCCTCTGGGAACATCTCTGCCATGGCTTTGGCATCCTGTTCTTCCAGATTGAGTGGCTTCTGCTCTGTTGCCATAGCAAGGGCTGGTGAACAGACCATAAGCACTGCTAGAAGTGGATAGAATGTCTTCTTCATTTTTTCCTCTCTTGATGCAATGGTTGGATTGGAGGTGCCACAGGGTAACCATAGAGTCATTGTATGGTCTTGGGAGGAGGAAAGGCAAGGAAAAAACTTATTCGATGATGGTGGTGGCCATATTCAGGGCCTGTGGGTTCAGGCTGAGGCCAATACGTCTGGCAGTGCGGCGGTTGAGGCTGATATCGGTACCCAGGGGGTCCATAACCCCGATGCTGGCTGGGGACTGTTTGTGGTCAAGGATGTTTTTACTCATCGAGGCAGCCTGTACGCCGATGCCGGCACTATCGGGCCGAACGGAGAGCAATATACCAACCTGGGCCAGATTACCGCTTTGACCGATGCAGACCAATTGATCCTGGATACAGCGCTCCTGAAGCCAGTCCATATTATCAAGGGTATAGGTTAGCGCATCGTTGAGCACCCAGATGCCATCCACGTTAGCAGAGAGCTCTTTGTAGCTTTGCCGAAATGACTCTTTGGCTGTGATAGGGATTTCAATAAGTTCAAGACCGAGCATCTCGGTTGCTTTTTTGGCTTCTGCCACCAGTTCACTGGAATACTCTTTACTGTATATTACCCCAATACGACGGATCTTAGGGGCAAAGAGGGTCAGGTTCAGAAACTGGTTACCAGGATTGACCTCTGAGCTGATACCGGTGATATTGGATTGCCCGTCGAGCAGATGATATTTCTGGTAATTGAGGACCATGGCAAAAAGCACAGGGATATCTTGGTGGTTTTTTGTCCAGAGCTTAGCGGCAAAGGCGGCCTTAGCGCCAAGCGCAAAAATCAGACTCGGAGGATCTGTAAAAATCTCCTTTTTCAGCTGCGGGGCGCGGCGGATATTATCATGGAGGTTAAACTCGCGGGTCTCCAGAGGCATGGCTGCCCGGAAGCTCTGTATCGGTTTATGATAGATCGCTTCGGTGTCACTGAGCAGGATAGCTACCCAGCCTTCCGCCCATGCAGCTGAGGGCAGCAGCAGGCAGAGAAGCAGTAAGATATTAGTTATCTTAGAGCATCGCATTCTGCCACCCGTTAAACTGCAACATTTTCATAAATTCCGGCAGGGGATGTCCGTGGCCGGTGGAAAAGAAGATCTGTTTAAGCTGTGAGATTTCTTCCCGGCTCATTTCCCCATCCAGCACACAGAGAATGGGCATGGGAACCGGGTGGGACGGAGCCACCTCTGCCACCACATCCACTATTCTGCTGTTGACAGCCCTCACCACATCCATGGTATTCTTCCCAACCACTGCCATATCAACCTGTCCCAGAGCCAGGGCATAGAGAGCATCGGCATCTTTGGGGGTGATGATAAGATGGCTGCCAGCAAAATCAAAGTGTCGCCCATTGTTGAAAAAAAATGCCAACTGTTTTTCGGTATCCGGCCCCATGGAAGTAACAGCCAGAGTCTTGCCCGAGAGAGTAGTATTGCCATCTTCACCGGAACGTTTGAGCAGCACCTTGGTGTAGCTCGGTTTACTCTGGTTAAGGGGGATCAACAGAGGGGTAAGCCCCATGGTCTGGCCGTACTGTTCATAGTACCAGGCAGGCACAAGCACAAAACTCGGTGGATGTGAAGAGAGCAGGAGATCAAAGTCGGATTGATGGGAGAAGGCCTGAAACTGGACCTGGTAACCCTGTTTGGTGAGGAAGGTATCGATCTCTTTTGTGAGCAGAGAGAAGTTGGACTGGACGGAATCGGGATTAAAATAAAAAAATGCAACTTTTTCCATAGCCAGTGCGGAAGAGACAAAGAGCGATGGGGAGAGGGAAAGAAACAGGAATAAGAGAAGCATGCAGGCAGGGGAGTGTGTTTTTTTTATTCCCCGTACAGATACTGCAGGTGTCTTTGAGTCTTGAGGGTATTGTACGTTTCTCTCCATGCTTTTGTTATAACGGAAAGGGGGAATATATACAAGATTGTTTGCGTGTAGGGAGGCAGTGGCAGGATTGAGAATTTAAGAAGAAAGGTGCCTTATCCTTTCTGAAACGTGATAAAAAAAACTAATCCAACCAGTATCAATGCCAGTCCTATGATTGAAGTATTATTTGGAGTCTTACCATCAAGGAATATGATACCTCCAAGCAGGGCAAATATCACTTCACTCGCTTGAGTGGCATCGACACCAGCCAGTTCATTTGAGTTTGATGCTAAATTGCGTGCAAAAAGAAATATGCTGGTGGCAAAGATGCCCGACAGTAAAGCGACCAATGAGGTATTTATGGTTTGAGATATGCTCGGTGCTGGTGGATGGGTAATCAAGACAAGAACAATCCACAGAGGGATGGAACCTACTGTCAGCAACAGGACTTTATTAAAAACATTGTTCAGCAGAGGTGAGGTAATATGGGGAATCTTTTTATTCGTTGCATTTTTTGCCTCCCAAACAAGTTGATTGCCAAATGGATAGCAGAACGCTGCGATCAGCACTGGGATTCCACCTAGCAGGAAAACCTTCGGGTCAAAGTCTTCAATATGAGATAAATTCACCAGAATCACGCCTAGAAAAATGAGCGATGAAAACAGCCAGACGCGTTTTGGAAATTTACGACCGAATAGTATAAGTATGAAAAGACTGGCAACGACCGTAAATTGCCAGGTAGCAGCAATTACCCAACCTGGTGAAAAGTCCGCACTGAAGCAGAGAAGAGAATAAAACCCTCCGAATCCAATACTTCCGGCAAGAATCCAAAATTGCCAATGAGAATAAAATAATTCAGCCACATCCCAAAGTTGTTTTCGGCCACCGCTAAACAAGACAATAATCACTAGAAATAACAACATGAAAGCATATCGCAGAGAGGCGGACCAGACCCAATGACCACCCTCTAGGCTCATAGCTTCATTAAGTATGAAAGTGGAACTAAAGAAGGCGCCGGATAAAATTCCGAGTGAAATAAGTTTAATCATACTATTTTGTTATCTCATAGTTCTATGAAATTATTAAACGTTGTGTCAAATGTGGTAACCAAGCTCCACATCTCTTTGGGGAATAGGCTCTGAAATGTTGAAATGGTTTAGAATTTTTAAATCCTTACTGGTTTTGGCACTTTACACCTGATCTTCTGTAACTTAAAACACAAACTTTGATATGTAGTAATTATACTTAAAAAACATTTTAGATGTGAGGCTAAGGGGGGTAGGTAAAAGAAACGGAACCTCTTAATAGATAGAAAGTGTGACGATGCAGCAATTGAGGCATTGTGCAGCATCGGAGTCATTTTCCGTATCTTGCGCAAAGAACAAAATATGCTAAGGTAATATCCGAGTTTGGGAATTTTCAGTTAGAAAGTAAGAAATTCATAAAGACGGAAAAAAACGTTGAAAAAAGAGCATATTGTGATTGGTGATATCCCGGTTGAGGTTTGGCGGAAATCCGTTAAAAATTTCAACTTAACAGTATATGCTCCCGATGGCCGAGTGCGAATCTCCGTGCCTCGCTGGACTTCTGGAAAACGTGTGCGTCAGGCAGTTGTGAATCGTCTGGCCTGGATTCAGGCGCAGCGTGAGCACTTTTTGTCCCGTCCTCCGTTGTTGGTCCATCAAGCGGTTAGCGGTGAAAGCCACTCGTTTTTTGGAAAGAAATATTCTTTGACAGTTGTTGATGATAGTCCTCGTCATAATGTTAATTTTAATCCTCTTGCTGGAATTACCCTCCATGTTCGTTCAGGGGCTACAGCTGAGATACGATTGCGTCAGATTGATAATTGGTACCGAAAAGAACTAAAGAATCGTATTCCTGCACTACTTGCAATCTGGGAGCCAATAGTTGGGCAACGGATAAAAGAATTTCGAATAAAGAAGATGAAAACTCGTTGGGGGACGTGTAATATTATTGCCCGTCGCCTCTGGTTCAATCTGGAACTTGCCAAGAAGCCTGGTGAATGTCTTGAGTTGATTGTAGTTCATGAGTTGGTGCATTTACTTGAGCGCGACCATAACGCGAAATTTTATGCTCATATGGATCGGTTGCTTCCAGAGTGGCGCGCCATTGACAAGTTGTTAAATAATTCTAATTGAGGGATCTATGTTTATTGAATTATTGAGAGAGCGAAGGTCTGTACGTCGGTTTCAAGACAGGAGTGTTGAGCAGGAAAAAATTGATCTGCTGATCGAGGCCATGTTGCGTGCTCCGTCATCAAGAAGTTTGTATCCCTGGGAATTTGTAGTGGTACAAGACACAAAAACTCTTGAGGCCCTGTCTATGGCAAAGCCGCATGGAGCAACGTTTATCAAAAATGCCCCTTTAGCCATAGCTGTTTGTGCCGATCCCGAGAAGTGTGATGTCTGGATTGAAGATTGTTCCATCGCATCCATGCTGCTGCATCTTGAGGCTACGGACCTGGGACTTGGCAGCTGCTGGGTACAGATCCGTCTCCGTGATCATGATGCACAAAGAAGTGCAGAAAACTATGTGACAGAGACTCTGGGGCTACAGGATGGGATGGTGGTTCAGGCAATTATTGCCATCGGATATCCTGAGCAGGAGAGTGTTGGGCACCCCGATGCTTCACTTTTAAGAGATCGGGTGAGCTTTGAACGATACGGTAATAAGGGATAAAGAACGTGGATATCAGTAACTTTCGTCATGAATATTTAAAGGGTGGCCTGGAACAGAGTGACTTACTTGCAGGACCCGTAGAGCAGTTTGATCTCTGGTTTAATCAAGCAAAAGATACAGATATTCCCGATCCTAATGCGATGATCCTGTCGACGGTAAGTAGTGAGGGGCAGCCGAGTCAACGTACCGTTTTATTAAAATATTATGATGAAGACGGATTTGTTTTTTTTACCAATAAAGAGAGTCGTAAGGCACAGGAAATTGAAAGAAACCCAAGGGTGAATCTTCATTTTGTCTGGCTTGAACTGGAGCGACAGATAAGTATTAGTGGCACAGCGGCTCCTATAACAGCTGCTGAATCAACCAGATACTTTATAAGCAGGCCACGTGATTCACAGATTGCGGCCTGGGTTTCCAATCAGAGTAGTGTTATTTCATCCCGCAAGCTTCTTATGCAGAAGTTTGCTGAGATGAAAAACAAATTCTCCCGGGGTGAAGTTCCTCTACCGTCATTTTGGGGAGGCTACCGGGTTGTTCCATCATCCATTGAATTCTGGCAGGGCCGGGAAAATCGTCTCCATGACCGTTTTCTCTATGTGCGCACCGATGGCGGATGGGATGTGGAGCGGTTGGCTCCCTAGGTGGACAAGCTCCTAGCGAATCAGAGTTATACCGCTTTCTTCTGATTTGTCTGAGAGTTCTTTTAAATGAGCACGCTGTACCGCTGCCACTATCGCTTCTATGGAAGCTGCGAGTGACCGGGTGCTAAGATCAAATTGTACTCCACAGCAATACTGGATTCCTTTTTTATTTCGAACCTTGGAAATATGGCGAACGGTTCCATCCACCTTTACATGCATGTCGCCATCGAGGAAAAAACGGATATTACACAGCTCATCTTCTTTAAATAAGCCTTGTTCTTCTTTCTGAACCTCAAATGACATCCCCTCGCTGCTGATATCAAGGGGGGTTGTCTTGATGTCCGAACGGACTCTTCTCTTCCCTTTTATAAGCAATGTGAAATTCATTGTTGCAGGAACTTTGGCTCGAAAGCTTCTCGCTCCCCGGACCTGTCTTCCGATAACAGGGAAGGAGAGGCGGAGAACGGGAAGATCCTGGACCAGTGCTAAATCCTGAAAGAATGTTCCAAGTTCAATGGCACTGGTGGAGGTAAAGAAACGAATCATTACTCTTTGAGAATTGCGTATATGGAGATTACCCATCCCAGGCTCGAGTGGCAGACAAATAAGATGATTCATTAATTTTAAATAGTCACCGGTTGAATATTCCGGCTGCTGCAGTTCCATTTCACCATCTTCATTTTCCACTTCTTCAGGATCTGGTATATCATCGTGAACCTTGCTGAAATAGATTCTGGTCATGCCATCGAGTTCTACTTCAAGAATTTTGTTATCAAAAAACGCAGTTTGAATATAGGGGAGAATGTCGAGTGGGTTGGCCATAAACTCTCCAGCGCTTATTCCATCCTCAATCGCTTGTTTTGTAAACGAATAGGCATCTTCAGGGAAATAAAGTGCGAGCTTCTTCTTTATACTATGAAGTGTTAATTCTTTTTTTTCTTCTTCGTCTGTTGTCATTGATTTTTTTTCAGCCGATTACCTCAGCTGCAGCATTATTCCAGGTATTCCTGTCGAAATTGTTCCTCTGCTTCCACTGACCCCGCAAGAATCAGTTCATGGCTGTCGTTAAAAATTGTGGTAGGGTCTGGATTTGTAAGAAATTCACCTTCATTTTTCATTGCCAGAAGACTGCAGTTTGTTTTTTCCCGCATTTGCAGTTCAGTTAATGTCTTCCCGATAAAGGCTTCGGGGGTGGGTACTAAGAACACATTCAGTGCATCTGAGAAAATTGAAGTGTCGGAGGGATGCAGAATGTTCATAATCGCTGTGGCCCCCATGGATGCTGACGAATCAACCAGGTCAGCACCTGCTCTATGGAGTTTGGATACCGTTCGTTCTTCTTTTGCTCTGCTGATAATCTGGATGTCTGGTCGCAGTTGACGGCAGTAAAAAGCAAGATAGATATTCATGGCATCATTGTGGGTGGTGATTATGACAGAGGTTGCCTTGTCGATCCCGGCTTCCTTCAGAGTTTTGATATCAGCCGCGTCTCCATGAATATGATGAGTGTGATCTGTGCCGACATTTTGACGTTTTTCAATGATCATATAGGGGATGTTGTTTTTTTGTAAATATCGGGCAGCTGCTTCGCCGACTCTGCCACCGCCAAGGATAAGGACGGTTGGTTCAGGGAGCGGTAGCGAAGGCGGTTGGACGAGATGCTCCCCCGCATATTCCAGCTCCTGCCGTTTTCCGGCAAGTATAAGGATATTTGTTATAGAGAGTTCTGTCTGCGGTTCAGGCTGAAGGATTTTTCCTTTTTCCAGTATGCCGATTACTGTTATTCCAAGAGTGTTTCTGAGCCTTGATTCAGCAAGAGTTTTACCAACGAGTGCCGTGTCACGAACAGGGATTTCTCCAACACGTAACCCCTCAAAACGACCGATAATATGGGTAGTGGTAACAGGTATTGTCTTTTCTGCCATATTGATCCCAAGCATACTCATAAATTGAAAAACATGAGTATTTTCGGAAAAGTTAAGGATATCAAGAGAATGCTTTTTGTCGGCGCTGCAGGCTATGGGAACTCTGGCGCTGATTTCTCTCACCGTAAATGAGATATTGGTATTCAGCAGGTCATCTGCAGTGGTTACGAGCAGAGCTGCCTCATCGGCGTTTATTTTTTTGTAGGTTTCAGGGTCGTCAATTTCACCAAAGATAACATTGTAGCCATTGTCCTGTATCTCATGGGCTGTCTGCTGGTCGCTGCAGACAAAGTAGTAGTCATAAAGGTGTTTTTTAAGTTTTTCCACAAGGTTTCTGGTTAGGGCATCATAGGTGGGTATGATAACATGATCTTTTGTTTCTTTTGGAAGAGAACGGGGGATTCGTGTCTCATTTTGAGCTTCGAGCCAGGGAGCCCAGAAAAATTGAATAAAGGTAAATGGCAACATGATCAGGAGGAGAATTACCCCTGATATCAGGACAAGTAGGGTAAAGACCAATCCAAGGTCGGTTGAAAAGGTGATATCACCAAACCCGAGGGTGGACATGACTGTAAGGGTCCAGTAAAATCCTGTAATCCAGCTGAAATTTTTACCTTCGTGAACCATGATAAGGTGGAAGGCAACACTGTAGAGACAGATTATAAAAACGAGGAAAAAAAGAAAACGGGCCAGAAGAAACACGTTCTTCTTAGCTTTTTCGTTTTTAACAAAAAAGAGGATTTGAAGCAGGAGCAGTTTCATTGGTTTAGATATTTCCTGATTAAGTAACAATTCCTGACAAACTCATATTGCTTTTCTATTAAAGCATTAATTTTACTTTTGCGCCAAGGTCATTTTTTTTAAGGATGAATAATGGCATATCATCATTTGTGTTTTTAGCAAGGTCTAAATAATCTCGGGTGCTTTGCTCATTTTTGCTGCAGTACTTTTTTCTCTGGTTTCAGTGGTCATGGTAAAAGGATAAACGGCTACTCTGCTAATGGTAGTATTTATTGTATTTCCTTGATAGGGTTAATGCTAACGGTAATATGTTTTTATGTCCGATGACATGTCGTGATGGGATGGCTTTTACGTTAATACTAATTATTAAAAAAGTAGCTTTATGTCGCAAACTATATTGGTCGTAGAGGATTCTCCTGTTTTTCAGAAACTTTTAGTCCGGCTTCTTACAAAGCAGGATTACACTGTTGTGGCAGCTTATTCTGGTGAGATTGCTCTTGAAAAAGTCCAGGAAGCGTTACCGGATTTGATTTTGCTCGACATTCTGTTACCTGGGATTGATGGCTATGCTGTCTGTAGGCAACTGAAAAATGATAGTCGTACTAAGGATATTCCAGTTATCTTTATTAGCACTCTTGATTCTCCAAAAGACAAAATCGAAGGTTTTGAGGCAGGGGGAATTGATTATATTACAAAACCTTTTCAGCCTTCGGAAGTCTTGCTGAGGGCTCGTACTCATCTCCGAATTCATCAACTCCAGTATAAACTTGAGGAGAAGAACCAGCAGCTGGTTGCAGAAAAGCAAAAGTCAGAACGTTTACTGTGTCATGTCCTCCCAGAGCCCATTGTACAGGAGTTACTGGCCACCGGGAGTTGTGCTCCACAACTCTTTCCTGAAGCGACGGTTTGTTTTGCCGATATTGTGGATTTCACATCCGCCTCATCCAAGCTAGCCCCTGAGGTGATTATTCATGAGTTAAATGATATTTTTACAGCTTTTGATGAAATTACCCAGGCACATAACTGTGAACGGATGAAAACCATTGGAGATGCGTATCTTTTTGTCAGCGGTGTTCCCACTCCAAATCCTGATCATGCTGTCAATGTTAGCCGGGTGGCGCTTGCCATGATAGAGTTTTTAAATGATCGCAACCTGAAATCTGAACTTCTCTGGCGTATTCGTATTGGCATAAACAGCGGCCCGGTGGTTGGTGGCGTTGTCGGAACTGAAAAATATTTATATGATATCTTTGGTGACACCGTAAATATTTCCGCTCGAATGGAGAAATCGGCTCAGCCCATGGAGATCAATGTCTCAAGTGCAAGTTACGAGTTTTTGAAAGATACATTTCTCTTTACGAATGGGCAACATGTCGAGATGAAGGGCAAAGGCAGGCAGTTGATCTATACACTGCTCGGCGACTTGTAACGAATTGTTTTTCTGTCTTTCAGTGCTCTATTTGTTGGGTGGCACATTTTTTTAACGTATCCTTACAAGCCGTCGGTCTGAAAACCCGCCTTATGCAATTCTTCCCTGAGTACTTCTATCTCAAGTTTCTGGTCGTCGAAGCTTATTGTTGGAACTTCCGGCAGCCTGGTTGATCACATAGTGTTACTTTACAAAACTTCATTGCAATAATTAATGTTCTTTTTGTATTAATACAGTACGATGGCCGCCTTGAAGCTAAGTCCAGTACTATTGATAGATAATCAATTTCCATTAAGGAGTTATACCATGAGACCCTTTTCTGTAGCCGTTTTTGTCATCTTTTCTTTCGTTATTGCCTCGTCTTTGGCTGTAGCTGATAAGGGGCCTGAGACAGTTGACCTAAAGGCAGCCTATAAAGTGGAAGGAAAAAAGAAGGCAGTTATTTTTCCCCACCATAAACATCAGGAGAAGCTTGAATGTAGTAAGTGTCATCAAGCGACAAATGGCGGCGGACCTCTTGTTGTTGATATAGTGAAACTGACCACCAGCAAAAATGATTTTCATAAAAAATTTTGCTGGCCATGTCATGTGGAGATGAAGGTACCAAAGGGAAAATCATGTAAAACCTGCCATCATTGATGGTTGGTATTGGTTAAAGGATTCGGAATAAAAAAAGGCAGGATCACCTAAATGATCCTGCCTTTTTTTTATTTGCTGGCGGAAGGTGTACTGTCCTGAGATTAGGAAATTCCAAGCACCGCAGGCCAATCTGCAAGTGCGGAAAGAATTGTTCGGTCTCGCTCAGTTACATCGGGTTGCATAACCATCGTTACCAGTTGTTTCCGGTACTCTGAAAGAGTGATACCGCTATCAGCTTCCGGATTGGTGAGACGATCTTGCCGAAACGTATTCCAGCGTATACGTTCTTCCTGTGACAGGGACTCGGGCCAGTTTCTGGCGCGGAAACGAAACAACATTTCCAAAAGGCGCGGATCATCAAAATGCATACGGGTCTTTGCCAGATCCTTCACCGACATATCGTGGATATCATCCATCATTGACCTGTCTTTATCGGAGAAAAAACCACCGCCATAAAGGTTTTGATCGGGATCTGTTATGGGAGTAAACTGCTGATCCTCATATACCTGATGCAGCTTTATGGTGAGGTCCACTAGTCCTCTGAGCTGTGCAGCATGTTCTTTAGTTTTTTTCAGATTGATATCCCAGCGTTCTGCTGCTTCAGGAGTGAGAGTGCTCATCGGAACTACCACTGGACATTTGTTCAGGTGGATTGTTTTCAGTGGGATACGTTCCACGCCTTCCGGTAAATCTTTGCTTTTAATAAATAACCTGTTTTTGATTTCTTCCGAGGAAAGGCTGAGGAGTGGCTCGGGATCGTGTCGTAAATCATAAACGATGATCCCATTTTTATTTGTTGGATGTGCAGCCAATGGGATTACAGGTGAGATACAACCCTGTTTTGAGGGATACATGGATGATACATGAAGAATAACCAGCTGTTCCTGTAAGTTTAAATTGCTGCCAACTTTGCGTTTGTCACGCATATCAAAAAGGTAGCTATAGAGTTTTGGGTGCTGGGTGCGGACCAGTCGTGCCATATCAATGGTGGCATATACATCAGAAACAGCATCGTGGGCACCTTCATGGCTGATCCCGTTTGCCGCCGTTAAATCTTCAAGCTTAAAACTCGTGCTTCCATCATCTTTGACAGGCCATTTAATTCCTTCAGGACGAAGTGCATGGGTCAGGCGCATCATATCGATAATATCCCAGCGCGAGTTGCCGCTACGCCACTCTCTTGCATAGGGGTCGAAAAAATTCCGATAGAAGCCGTAACGCGTAAATTCATCGTCAAAACGAATACTATTATAGCCAACACCACAGGTGCCGGGCTGTATGAATTCTCGATGGATTTCAGCCATGAATTCGGCTTCGCAGAGTCCTTCATCCATGGCTGTCTGAGGAGTAATCCCTGTAATAAGGCAGGCCTCTGGCTGAGGGAGCATATCGAGCGCCGGTTTACAGTAGTAATTCATAGGCTTCCCGATAATATTTAATTCGGTATCGGTACGAATTCCTGCAAACTGGGCTGGCCGGTCTCTTCTGGGATCTGCGCCCCATGTTTCATAATCGTGCCAGTAAAGTGTTGGTGTCATAGGAGGGCCTGTGTTGAAATGGTTGATTGATATGGATCACAGTAGCATACTCATAGTAGCATAATCAATATGAGTTTATCATGCCTTCTTTTGACGATTTAGGCTGCAGGAGTGTCTGGAGTCACTTGTACGGGGAGGGGGAGGGTAGGTGGGGGGTTTTAATGAGTCGAAGGTATAGCTGGTAGCATTATTCTGACAGTTGTACCCTCCTCTGGAATACTCTCAACAGTTATAGCGCCATGGTGAGACTGCATAACTCCTACGGTCAATGCAAGACCGAGGCCTCTGCCTACAAATTTGGTAGTATAGAAAGGCTCAAAAATGCGTAGAAGATTTTCAGGACTGATACCATGTCCAGTATCTTTAATCTGGCAGAAGACATACAACCCATCCTGAAGCATGTCGTTTTGAAAAAAGACTGGAAAAGATTCAGCTGCAAAAGAATCAGAACCAAATGTAATTTTAATTACTCCTGTATTGTCATTCAAAGACTCGATCGCATTGGTGAGTATACTTTCTATAACATCTTTAATCTGCTGAGGATCAACGGCGCAATAAAGTGGCGTTTCTGGTGGAGTAAGTTTTAGAGAAATCGAAGGCTGGAATTGATTCTTTAGTGCAGTTGTGCTTTCCCTGACAATATCAGAAAGGGATAATGTCTTGAGTTGCAGGGACTTCTGGCCAACATAACTAAGCATCATGGAGCCTATTTGAGATGCCCCTCTGGCTGCCTGTGCGGCACTTGAAGCCATCTGGTGTTCATCGGAATCATCGGGCAATGTCATGGTCATAAGGTCTAGATTGCCCTGCACTGCCATCATAGAATTGTTGAAACGGTGAGCAATTGCTCCGGCCATTGTTTTAAGACTTTCAAATCGTTTAAGTTCCCCTTTTTGCTTGGAACTTTCAAGTAAAAGCTGTTCCTGTCTTTTTTGCTCGCTGATGTCGACAAGATAGCCAAGATAATGAGTGATTCCCCCGATGCTATCTCTGACTATGGAGGTTGTATCAAGGACCCAGACTGTATCGCCACTCCTTGAAATAAGGCGATAGGGGCTGTGGGTAAAAGAATTATCATCACTCTCTGAGTGGGTCGTGACTTCTTTAGTAACCCTCTCAAAGTCATCAGGATGGATACACTCGGCATACAGTACAGAGCCATTAAGAAACTCTTCTGCCTTATAGCCCAGGATATCAACAACATTGGCAGAAATCTGTTCAACGGGCCAGTTTTCTTGATTCCGCCAGGTAAATGTAGCAACAGGGCCACTTAGAAACATCTCTCTTTCCCTTTGTAATGCTGCCTCTACTAGGTGTTTGTCGGTGACATCCCGATTCGTTGTTCGTCGCCCAAGCCACCTATTATCCTCCGAATAAACCCCTTGGCACTGATGCCAGATCCAGCGAATTTCCCCGGACTTCATAATAATACGAAAATAAACCTCAGCCTTTTCAAAAGAGCGATCAAGGTGTTTTTTGCGGTGGTCGGCAAGAAGTTCTCTGTCGTCTGGGTGGGTTATTTCAAGAAAAAAATTGGGATCATCGAGAAAATTCTTTGGAGGATATCCCGTAATCCGTTCGCATGAAGGGGATATATAGGCATAACTACCATCAGGCTTGAGCCAGGCATCCAGATCATAGGAAAAGTCAGCTATAGTACGGAATTTCAGCTCACTTTTATTGACATTTTGTTCTGCCTGTAATTGCTTTATTCTAAGTTTTACTATCAGCCAACAACTTACTCCAATAAGTAAAAGGAGAAGCCCATTAGCAAACAGGTAACGAGACAGATTAGGGTGAAGAAGTTGACTCAGCTCACTTTCAGGAATGTGAGAAATTATCTTCCAGTAATATTCATGAGCTGATAGGTTTTTTGCACTTTGTTGATAGGCGTCTATTGATCCAGTACTGGATTTCAACCCCTCTTGTAGAGGGAATATGGTATCAAAAATGTACATATCGCCATTTTCATAAAATAATCCAGAGTCGTTTTGGGTGATATGTTCCCAGGTCACAGGAAAGCGATTCGCGAAAGATACATCGGCTCTATGAGGATACATAAATCCCCATTCCTTCTCTTGGTCTGGAGCAAGCAACCAGTATCCAGCTTGATTCAATAAACTGTAGTGACCGAGGGGTTGACTCCTTGACTCTTTTATATCATCAAGGATTTCAGTACCCATATAGTTAAGAACGATAATTCCGAATTTTTCCCCCTTACGGTTAAACACCGGAGCTCCAAAGCGAATCATTGGTTTTTCAGGTTTTTCTATGGCTCCTTGTTCAATGTTGAGATCAAAAGGCGAAATAAAGACTTCATTTTCTTGTAATCTAAACGTATCTTTGAAATAATATCGTTCACCTTTAGCCTGGAGCTTTTCAACAGGTACAATGGTGGGTTTACCATCGTTGTAGTTGATACGGATTTGTTCCATACCTGTCTTGTCAATAAAGCGCACCTGGTCATAGATTTTTTTCTGCCGAGCGAAGATAAGGAACTCTTCAGCTACGGTCTCAAAACTGTCATCAGTCTCTCCTTCAATATTGGAGTGAAGGTGATGGTGATTCACCAGAAACATTAGATCAGCAATAATGGATTTTATATCGTTGCGAATAATTTTTTCTTGCTGGAAAAGGTTGGATATCTCTTGATTCTCTATGACTTTTTGGCGAGAATGTTGAGCTGTAAAATAAAAGGAGAGTGAAACAGATCCAACGATTATGAGAGAAGAAATAAAGAGGATAAAAAAATATTTAAACAAAATACTCCGTTTCTGTAATCCTTTGGAAGTGTTTTGATAAATAGTATTGCACATGATATATTGTAGATGAACAGGTGCCGAGAAGTCAAGTATTCTGGGATATGTGGAAGCATTAGGCGGACACCTTGAAGTCAAAGTTGTTTTTAAGGATGGGAAGAAAGAATTGTTGGGTTGAGCATGTTCAGCCGGACTAACTAAAAGGGGAGCAACTGAATTAGAGTCCTATACTCATTCGTGTGACTAAAAAAACATAAATTCCTTGTCGCCCGTTTCTTGGTTTTTGCTAAAACTTCCTGCGCAGCACCATCCAGCCCCCCCCATTCCTTTAACGGGTTTAAAGTCATAGTGGCTGATACCACGGCCCGTGCCTCCTGTTCTGGCTTCACAGGGTATGGTTAAAATGAATAATCTTTCATTAAATGTTTTACTCATCCAAAACTTTGTGTAAAATCATATTTGAATCGTGTGATCGTATGCATGTTACTTTTTCCCTGCTCCTTGCCTCTGCTCGGCCCAGTGAAAAACAAATTCCTTCAAGGGGCCATGACTAAATTTACCAAATACTTTCTCCCAACATTCCTTCCCTGGGCCATAGTCTTCTTTATTTTTTTCGCTTACTTCTACTTTTCGGAAACGGACAAGGCGAACAGGATTCGTCTCGAAAATGAACATCTCAATGTTCGCATGGGGCAGCGTGCCATCAACCAGGAGTTTCGGGTGGTTATGTCTGACCTGCTTATCCTGGCAAAACACAAGGCCTTTGATCATGACCGGCAGCTGTTTTCCCGTGAATCCTTCATCCATCTTCAGAACGATTTGCAGCTCTTTTCTCAGATGAAGGGTGTCTATGACCAGGTCCGTTTTTTAAACACCGAAGGACTGGAGATTGTGCGGGTAAATTATCAGCATGGAGAAGCAACCCTGGTTCCGGTTTCTTCACTGCAGAACAAGGGGGAGCGCTACTACTTCCGGGAATCAATCAACACTGCTTCGGGAAAGGTCTATGTCTCTCCCCTTGATCTTAATATGGAACAGGGTCAGATCGAGGAACCCTATAAACCGATGATTCGCTTCGGCACTCCCGTGTTCAACCGTCGGGGGGAAAAGATAGGGGTTCTGTTGCTCAACTATCTGGCAGAGCGTCTATTGGGGAACTTTTCCAGCGCAGTGGCAAATATTGGAGACCATGCATCTATTGTTAATGCAGAAGGCTATTGGCTAAAACACCCTGACCCTGCCCGGGAGTGGGGATTTATGCTGGACCATAAACATAACCTCAGCAATATACACCCGCTGGACTGGGAACGAATCATGGCTGCAGAGCAGGGTCAGTTTACAAACGATGAGGGCATATTTACCTTCGCGACCATCCACCTCTTCCAGGTACCGCAACACTATGAAGCCGGACATACCGGAGAAGAGCATGTGGCCCTGGAAGATATTTATCAGTGGAAAGTTGTCTCCCATGTAACAAGGGATGTTATCGATGCAGGCAATAGATCTGTACTTCTTTCTCTGGCCCAGATCGCCGCTCTTGTTTTTCTTTTTCTGATACTGTTTAGCTGGCGCCTCTCTCATGCCAGAATCAAGGAGCGGGAGGCTGCGGAAATCCTCAGACATCAGGCCACCATCGATTCCCTGACTGGTCTCCCTAATCGGCAGCTTTTTCAGGATCGTTTAGTACGCACCCTGCTGCACAGCAAACGCCTCGATACATGTTTTGCCCTGCTTTTCATCGATCTGGATAAATTCAAAATCGTTAACGACAGCCTGGGGCATACTGCCGGTGATCAGCTCCTGAAGGAGGTTGCAGAGAGGATTCAGGAACTGGTGCGGGAGTCTGACACTGTGGCCCGCCTGGGTGGCGATGAGTTCATCGTTATTCTTAATACTATGGCAGAGCGTAAAGATATTATCAGGGTGGCGCAGCTTATTATAGACAGACTTGCTGAACCCTTTGTCCTTACTGGGCAGGAGGCAGTAATTGGAGCAAGTATCGGCATAGCAGTCTTTCCGGAGGATGGTGTAGAGCAGACAATTCTGATAAACACTGCCGATGCTGCCATGTACAGGGCCAAGGAGGCAGGGCGGAATCAGTATTGTTTTTCCGCCTGAAAAATCCATCGTTGACGTGACGCTAGTATAAAAAGAGCAACTAGAGAAGCTGGCAGGGAAGAGGGAATGTATGAATATCGGTAGTATAGGGCAAGTTTCATCGCAGGATTTTATCGATAGCCTAGGAGTAATCATCCTTGGACTTGATCCCCTGGGGGAAATCAGCCTGGTGAATATCCGGGGAGCACAGCTTCTCGGGGAGGACAGCGCTGCCCTTATCGGTACCGATTTTTTTGCAAGCTTTCTCCACCCCCGGGATCGACAGGAACACCAGGATATTTATTTGCGGACCATGGCCGGTGACAAGATACAGGATACCGCCGGGAAGTTCCGTATTGTCAGCCGGGCAGGAAGGACGCACATGATCCGCTGGCAGCAGAGCGTTCTCAAAAATGAGAGCGGTCAAATCACCGGCATTGTCTATACCGGTGAAGATATCAGTGGACGATTAGAGGCAGAGGAGATCCAAAAAAAACAGGAACTGCGCTTCCATCGCTTTGTCGATCACGCCGTGGATGCCTTTTTTGTCCATGACCAACAGGGCCGCTTTATTGATGTTAACCATCAGGCCTGCACCAGTCTTGGCTACAGTCGTGAACAGCTGCTCTCCATGGAAGTGGGGGATGTGAATCCAAGTTTTAGTGACGTTCCTGTGGCCGCGTCTCTTGGGCAGATTCTCCATGTAGATGCTCCTACTCTCCTTCAGTCCACCCATCGCCACCGGGATGGGCATCGGTTTCCGGTGGAGGTCAGTCTTGAATGTATCTCGGATGAGGAACCTCACCTCTTTATCTCTGTTGCAAGAGATATCAGTGAACGTCTCCAGCAGGAAAAAAATCTGGAGGAGAGTCGGGAACTGTTGCACATTATCACTGATGCCACCCCTGATATTATCTGTGTCAAGGATGGGCAGGGGAGGTATCTCCTGGCCAATGATTTTCACCTTTCACTCTTTGGGCTGGAAGATGTTGTCTATCTGGGCAGGACGGATGCGGAGCTGGCCTCTTTCAGTCCCCGTTATAAAGAGGCCCTTCTTGGCTGCATGGATACGGATGAAGCTGCCTGGAAGGCCGCTGTTCCGTGTCGGGTGGACGAGAATATCCCCCGGCAGGATGGAAGTGAAGGCGTCTTTGATGTCTACAAGATTCCTCTTTTCCATAGGGATTGCAGCCGCAAGGCCCTAGTGGTGAGCGGCAGGGATATCACAAAACAGAAGGGTGTTGAGGTGCAATTAAGTCAGGCGGCAAGAGAATGGGAACAGACCTTTGACGCCATTCCAGACATTATCACCATACAGGACCTGGATATGAGGATTATCCGGGCCAATAAGGCGGGACGGGAACTTCGGGGCGATACCCTCGCTGTTCCAATCACTGGCCATTTCTGCCATGAGAGCCTGTTTCAGAGTAAAACCCCCTGTGTCGGCTGTCCGGTTTCCATGACGGCACAGGATGGACGCCCTCACAGTGCGACAGTGGACTATCAGGGGCTGGAGAGTCGCTACCAGGTAAGTGCTACCCCGGTGTTTAATGAAAAGGGAAAATTGACCCAAATTGTCCATGTGGCCCGGGACGTGACCAGACGTATCGAAGAGGAAGAGGAGCGCCTGCGCCTGATGGCCATTATAGATCAGGTTACGGAGTCCATCGTGGTAACCGATGCCGATGCCTTGATTGAATATGTGAATCCCGCCTTTGAACAGGTGACTGGCTACAGTCTGGATGACGTTCGAGGGCAGAACCCAAGTCTCCTCCAGGGTGGTCAGTCCGATCCTGTATTCTACCAAAACATGTGGGAAAACCTGAAACAAAAAGGCAGCTGGCGTGGCCATCTGGTCAATCGCAGTAAAAAGGGCATCCTTTTCGAGGAGGATGCAAGTATTTCTCCTATCCGCAACCGGGAAGGTGTTGTCACCAATTATGTGGCCGTCAAACGGGACACGACCCGGGAAGTGGATCTGCAAAAACAGCTCAACCAGGCCATGAAGATGGAGGCCATAGGCACTTTGGCCGGAGGGATAGCCCATGATTTCAACAACATCTTGACGGCAATCCTGGGGTATGCGGAGATGGTCAACTTCCAGATACGGGAAGAGGATCCGGTGAAACAGGATGTCGGGCAGATTATTGCTGCAGCAAATAGGGCCGGAGACTTGGTGAAACAAATTCTGACCTTCAGCCGTCAGGAGGAAGAACGGTTGCGGCCGCTCAAACCGCAATTGGTGATCCAGGAAGCCTTGAAATTGCTTCGTTCCTCCCTGCCCGCCACCATTGAACTGCTGCAGGAGATCGACGATGACTGTGGCACGGTGCTTGCCGATCCGACCCTCATCCATCAAGTGCTGATAAACCTATGCACCAATGCCAAACAGGCCATGGGGGAAGAAGGTGGACAACTGCGGGTGGTCCTCCAGGCACTCAAAATTCCACCAGAAGAGGGGCCTATCTGTCTCCACCCTGCAATAGAGCGGGGGCAATGGCTGGATCTTGAAGTGTCCGATAGCGGACCGGGGATGCACCCGACTATCCGGGAAAAAATATTCGATCCCTTTTTTACCACAAAGGAGAAAGGACAGGGGACTGGACTAGGGCTGTCCGTGGTCCACGGCATTGTCAAGAGTCACGGGGGAGAAGTCACCATAACTAGTTCTATGGGCAAGGGCAGCAGCTTTCATGTGTACCTGCCGCTTATTGAGGAGGAGGAAACAGTACAGCCCCTCACTGTACCGGATGCTTTGCCGCGGGGCAATGAACGGATTCTCTTTGTGGATGACGAGGTCATTTTGGTGGAACTTATGGGCAAAATCCTGCGAACACTGGGCTATACCGTGATCGGGAAAACGCAGAGCAGTAAAGCCCTGCATTATTTTCAGGAGCATCCGGATGAGATTGATCTTCTGATTACGGATATGACCATGCCCGGCATGACCGGGATGGAGCTGGCCGCAGAGGTTCTGGCCATGCGGCCGCAGCTGCCTGTGATTCTCTGTACCGGTCATAGTGAATATATCGGGGAAGAGCAGGCCCTTGAGCAGGGTGTTGGCGCCTTTCTCAGTAAACCACTGCAGAACAGAATGCTGGCACAAACTGTGCGCAGGCTACTGGATAAGCTATGATGACGTGATATGGTAGTTCCATCCCTTGACATTTCAAGGTCTGCAAAAACTCCAGCACCAGAGACAATGTCTCCCGTATTGAAATTTTCGAAATCTATTGTTGTGGCCCTTCCATCGATAAAAGTTACAAACACCAATAGAACTACGCCTAATCCTATTAACAGTCTGTCCCTTGCGGTATAAAACATTTCTGACACTTCACCTACTTGCGGTCGGGGTAGTTTATTATGTCAACACGTTGGTCATTACTACAATGGTCGCGATACTGACTACGGTTGTTGCAAACACCAGTTTAGATGCCAGTTTGGCGTCACAACCATAGGTGTTGGCAAGGACGACCGTGAGTAGTGCCGAGGGCATGGCTGCCTCAAGGACCAGAATCTGCACCTGCCAGTCTTGAAGCCCCATGGTAAGAGTTGGAAGCCAGACCAATACTGGTTTTAAGAGAAGCTTAATAATACAGGCAAAAAATGCCATGACCAGTACGGCCCGCATTTCAGTAAACTGAAGGACAACCCCCACTGTCAGGGCAACCATCAGGGTATTTGCTGAGGCCAGGATATGGAGTGATTGGAAAAGTGGGCTGAGAATAACACCCTTGACTGGTAACCCAAGGACAGACCACACAATACCTACGGCAACAGCCGCACAGATGGGTGATTTGAAAAATGCCAGAGCGGCCATTATACGTCCCTTGCCGTCGACTTCTGAACTGCCATAGTACATGGCGATCATGGTTCCAATGGTAAACAGAGCTGGTCCCACCCCGACTTCCGTGATCAACACGGCTTCGGTCATGGCTGCAATGTTACCGGGAAAGACCTGACCGATCAGGGCATAGCCTAACAGGGCGGAACTGCCAAACCCCGAAACAAGGATGAAAGAGCCAAGTTGGGGGGGCGCCAATCGTAATCTTTTGCCGATGCACCAGGCCAGTATCAGAGAAAGAACTTCAGCAGCCAGCATGACAAGAGCGAGAATGGCATATTCCCAATACAGGGTCGCATGGGCAAGGGAATGAAAAATAAGGGCCGGCAAGGTAACAGTGGTGACCAGTTTGGAAAAAACTGGTGCATGTTCCCCTTTGATGAGCTTCAGATGTTTTAAAAAGACCGCAATCAGAATAATTGCGACAAGAACAATGACGGAACTTACTGTTTTGATAAACATAATCAGCGCTATCTCATGGTTGGTTAATAAAAAGAGGCTCGGAAGCTCTTTGAGTCAGGAAAAGTATCCAGTAGGAAAAACCTTCATGATATCACTGATAATCTGAAGGCACAGCAAGGTTGATTGTATCATCTCGGCATGAAGCAAACAACATCCCTTTGGTCCCTTCAAAAGAGTATTAAATTATTTTTCAAAGTGATATGTTTTTTATAGAATAGTACTTTGCAACGTATCCTTTAATAACTCTAAAGACAAATCCTTCGAGATTTGCAATGTAGGCAAATGATCACTAAAAGTATCGCACGAAATGAGATCAAGACGTGTAAGACATTAGGTCTTTTAGGAGAAATATTCCTTCTGTCAATGAAGATGAAAAAAGAGGGTACACCATTTTTACCTCTTCAACTGGGAGATCCAGCCCAATTTGATTTTCCGCCAATCCCGTCATTTAAGGAAGGGATTGTAAAAGCGCTGGAAAAACCCCAGTCTTATGCATATGGAAATCCGCAGGGCTATCCACCTCTTTTGGAAAAAATTGCTGAACTTGAAGGTGTTGATCCGTCCTATGTCTTTGTCGGTAATGGTGTCTCTGACATCATGGATAAAATCATGAATGTTACGGCCGTGAAAGGAACAAATATTCTTTTTCCTGCACCGGTATTTCCTCCCTATCTTGACCTCAATAAAAAAAACAGCATTGAAAGCAGGTTATATCGCTGCGACCCGCATACCTGGCAGCCTGATATTGCTTCCATTGAATCAAAGATTGATGATTCAACATCCATGATTCTCATCAATTCTCCTAATAATCCCACCGGAGCTGTGTACAGTGAAGAGACTATGGTGGCTATTATTGATCTTGCAGAGCAGATAAATCAGAAACGCCGCCTGCAGGCTACCCCACCACTGTGTTTGGTTTTTGATGCAATCTATAGTGAACACTATTTTGACGAAAAACCGGTGGATGTGAAAAAATTGCTGCACAACAAAGAGATTACATGGATCATATTTAACGGATCTTCGAAATCTTTTAATGTACCAGGATTACGTGTTGGATATGCCATTCTTGGAGGTGTGGAAAGAGATGCTCTGAGAGAAGTCCTTTACAATGAATGCATTCTTCCCCTTTGCATGAATTCGATATTTCAGGAGGGATACCTGGAAGCACTTCTTGACCCAGGAGTGGAGAACTATTTTAGAGAAAATAGAGCAAAGTTGAAAAAAAGAAGAGATCTGATGCTGAACGGGCTTGTCCAAATTCCGGGTATTCGTGTGGTAAAACCAGAAGGTGCATTTTATATGGTCGTAGAAATGGCAACAGAATTCACCAATGACCGGGAACTTGGCATTGCCCTTCTTGCAGAAGAAAAAATATGCACAAGCCAGATGAGTGCATTCTTTGATAAAGAGACTCTCCCGGACAGCACCTCCCTGCGTCTTGCCATACTGCCAACCGAGGATGTACTGGAAGATGCCCTTTGCCGTTTCTCAAGATTTATGGAAAAACACGGTAACATATGAAATCCGATTCAGTGTGGTCGGTATCCCTCTGGGTATCAGGCGCAAGTCTGGGGGCGGGTCTGCTGGCACTCCCAATCCAGACCGGACTGGCAGGACTTATACCAGCCCTGTCGGGACTCGTTTTTATCTGGGCCCTTATGCTCGGCAGTGGGCTTATTCTGGCCGAGTTCTTTGTGGACATGGATCAACCGTCTGCGGGGCTCTTCACCGTCTTTGAACAAGGGTTAGGCAGATGGAGTCGCTGGCTGGTAACACCAGGCTTCCTGCTGTTGTTTTATGGGGTACTGGTAGCCTACCTCAGCGGAAGCGGGGCGGTTCTTGCTTCCCTTCTGCATTTACCAAAGTTAGAGTGGCTGTTGTTACTCCTCTTTTTTCTGATTAGTACCGGGAGTGTTCTGGTTGGGCTGGGGTTTATTCATCGTGCCAATATGGGTTTTATGATCCTGCTGCTTGGTTCCTTTGTGGTCATGCTGCTACTGGTAGGAAAACATATAGAAAACAAAAATCTTGTTTACCAGGACTGGAAATTTCTGCCCTCGGCTCTCCCAATTATTCTCTGCTCTTTTGCCTATCAGAGTATCATTCCTTCCGTCTGCACAAGTCTGCATAATGATCGTGTGCAAATACGACGAGCACTTATTTTTGGTACGCTGCTTTCTCTTCTGGTCAACGGGCTTTGGATTCTTGTTGTGGTTGGTGTACTCCCCCTTGATGGTGAAGGTTCACTGCTAAACGCCTTTCACCAGAACCAGCCCGCCACGATCCCTCTTGCCCAGAGTATACCCACCGGAGACATTCAATTCTTCAGCCTGTTCTTTTCTCTGGCTGCCCTTTTTACTTCGTATGTCGCAGTGGGGGAGGGATTACGGAATTTTTTGGCCGACCTTTTGGGTAACGTACAAAACAAAGATAACAGAAGATGGCTGGCTGCCGGATTGACATTTATTCCACCGTTGCTGATTACTCTTGTTTACCCTCAACTCTTTTTGAAGGTGCTCAACCTTGTCGGTGGCCTGGCAGTTGCATTGCTCTTTGGATTGCTTCCTGCCATTATCTTGTTTTACCAGGCACGAAAAAAGAAACAAAAGTGGCAGCAAACAATTGCTTTGCTTCTCTGTATGATTTTCGCCCTGCTTCTTCTGCTGGAGTGTGGACAGGAAGCCGGACTGTTACAAATTCACCCCCAAATCGAGTATATGTGGCATGGGCCTATCCAGCCTGGAGACACATAGCCGGAACGCAGAATTGCTTTTATTGTGTCGTCTTATGCCTCTCAGTCCATGGCGTAATCACACCCCCTTAACATAACAGGAACTAGATAAGACTATGCAAAACACACAATCCAAAAAGAAATTATATTTCGCGGGCCTGGTTGGTGAAGTAATGGAATGGTTTGATTTCACAGTCTATGGTTTCTTTGCATTGATAATTGCCGCCAATTTTTTTCCATCTGAAAATCATTTTATTTCTCTGATTGCCACCTTTGCTACGTTTGCCATTGGCTTTCTCATGCGTCCCCTGGGAGCACTCATTTTTGGTTATCTTGGTGACAAGGTGAGCCGGAAAAATGTGTTGACCACTTCAATGTTTTTAATGGCTGCCCCATCATTAATAATTGCCATAACGCCTACATTCGCGACCATCGGTGTTTTTGCACCGATCCTTTTAATTCTTATGCGAATGTTACAGGGAATCTCGGTTGGTGGAGAGCATACGGGGTCAATCGTCTATATGACAGAACTTTCAACCAAGGAAAATCGGGCTTTTTCAGCAGTGGTTCCATTTGTTGGAACTGTCTTGGGAGTCTTACTTGGAAGTCTGTTCGGGGTAACAATTTTTTCTATTTTTCAGCATGAGACCATTGTACAATGGGCCTGGAGAATACCATTTTTTATGGGAGTAGTGATTGCATTTGTGGGCGTTCTCATCAGAAAGTATTTACCTGAATCCTACGTTCCTCACTCTGATACCAAAAAGATACAAACACCAATTGTAGAGGTTGTGCAAAAGCATCTTAAACCATTTGTACAGGTGTTTTTCCTCAACTTACCGTTTGCTGTGGGGTTCTATATGATTTTTATCTACAACCCTCTGTGGATGCAAAAGTTCCTCCATACCACAAAAAGCTATTCTCTGGAAATAAACTCGCTCTCACTCCTCGTGACCATCGCTGCAATGTTGCTCTCCTGTAGCCTCTCCAACAGGATTGGCCGCAAACCACCACTCATCGCTGCAACGGCTGGATTAACAGTTCTTTCTTATCCCCTCTATAAACTGATGCTGAGTGATATGCCCTATCACATGTTTATTGGTCAGTGTTCTCTGTCCTTTATGATTGGCACCTTTATGGGCGTTATCGGTGTGGTGATGGTTGAACTTTTTGACAAAGAGGTTCGAATGAGCGGCGTCAGTGTCTCTTTTAATCTCTGTTTTGCATTTTTTGGAGGAACTGCACCAATGGTAGCTACATGGCTGATACACACAAGCCATAGCGATCTCTCTATTGCATGGTATCTCTCTCTGGTATCATTCGTCAGCTTTGTCGTTACACTAACTCTTCCGGAAACATACAAAAAAGAGCAATTGAATTGATGCTGTGCTGTTCGTTGTTTGTAGGATGATCGACGACCACGATTCAAATGAAGTGAGCCATTTCTGGGATACATTTTATAATATAACTGGAGTTTGGAATTTCCAGCTAGGTGGCAGATCAGGTCTAAAAGTTCACATATAATTTGGGTTGAATCTCCAAACTCCAACTTATTTGTATTTGTCGTATATTTCTTGTACCCTGTCGTTTTGTTGGACCATTTGGAGTGCTCTACATCCCTCCTTGTGTATTTTATAAAAAAACAAAGCCAACATAAACGGCCAGAAGTGACCAATTCTATTTAAGAATTTAGTTATGTTCTTGACACACCTGAACTACATCTTATATTGTCGTCTGTATTTAGCACATAAATGCCCTATTTTAGCGCACTAACAAAAAACATCCAGGACAACTATGCAAAAGTATATTATTTTTTCCGCCTTACTCTTTTTACTCTCCGCCTGTTCAAGTGACGAGCAACCAACTCAATCATCTACTCCTGTCACTACAGAAACGCAAAGCAGTGCTTCGGAGACAGCTCCAACAGCTACTCGACAACTGGCAGCTCATAAAATGATTTTCTTTTTGGACCCAAATGGAGGCCCATGTGTACTGCAGGTTTCTATTCTAAACGATATGGCCAATGAACTTCGTGGAAAAGTAGACGTACAATACGTTCAGACCACTGTCCCTGGCGATAGAGATATTTTCCACCAGTATGGTATTCGAGCGCTGCCCACATTGCTTCTTGCGGATGCCGATGGCAAAGAAATCAAACGAATGACTCCAGGTGTAAAACAGGCCAGTGATATCCGTCAGCTGATTCAATTAATTCCTAAATCATAACAATAAATATATTATGCCTTTAGAACTCAGTATAACAACACTTCTTATGGTGACTTTAGCAGGCGTTGCTTCCATCGCATCTCCCTGTGTCTTACCAATGGTTCCCATCATCATAACAGGTACAGAAGATGATCATAAATACAGGCCCTTACTCATCGTAGCAGGCTTGAGTTTCAGCTTTATTGCAATGGGGGTACTCACCTCCCTCTTTGCCGGCGCTGTCGCAGGGGTTATGCCTACCATTGAAAAAGTGGTTGGTGTGGTGATTATTCTCTTTGGTTTCTCCATGCTGTTTGGAATCAATATCTTTAAAAAATTAACCTTTTTTTATAAAGCCCAGCAATTTCAGAGTAAGGGGAAATGGTCAGGCCTGCTCCTCGGGATGACACTTGGAATCATCTGGATTCCCTGCGTAGGCCCCATGCTTTCAGGAGTCCTGGCACTTGTGGCTACCCAGGGACAACTCACCTCTGGTTTGATTCTGCTGGCCTTTTATTCCTTAGGCTTTTCTATTCCCATGTTGCTTGTGGGATATGCTTCACAATCCATTCGCCACAAGATCCGTGCTGTCAACGCGCACCCCATGGCAATACGACTGGTAAGCGGACTGCTACTCATTGTTTTTGGCTACTATATCCTCACAGCAGGTATGCTGGCCATTGGAAGCTCCTTTTGAGAACCTTGTTAAGAAAGATTCTCTAAACCAACCACATAGAACTCTTGATCCATTATGACAAATACACCCACAAAAACAATTTCCTCAAACCTTGTTGATCGTTTCACCATGCTCTGGTTTATCATGGCCCTGGGCTTTGGTGGTACCAGTGTGGCCGGGTACGCCTTTCTTAATAATACACTCCCTAGAAACCCTCCTTTCAAGGGGATGCTCTACAATGGCAACATCAATGAATACACGGCTCAAATGGGGCCATTGTATTCTTACCTTACTGCCTACTTAAAAACTCATATGGTGTTTTTTGGCGTACTCCACATTATCGCACTCTTGGGATGTACCGTTCTCTATTTTAAATGGCGTCAAAAACACCCGGAAAAATATAAGGCACTGTATAACGATACTACGAGAAACTCTGTCCTCATCGCTCCTCCTCTTGCTTACGCCATGGCCTTTAATGTCTTTCTGGTCCTTGGATATGTTTTTGTGGACTGGATGCGGATCAATCTTGACCTCCTTATACCCTATGCATCGGCAGTCTATGCAATGCTATGGGTATGGACCCTGGCAACAGCCGTACGCCTGCAGGCAACAGCGCTGACTAAGGGCTTTGATGTCAACACCATGCATTTTGGCTGGCTCTTGATTCCCTTTTCCCTTGCTATGACAAGTGTTACCGGTGCAGGGATTGCGTATCTGGCACATGGTGGTTTAGCTGATGCGGTGTTCTTCCTTTCTTTGACAACTTTTACCATGGCCATTTTCCTGCTTTGTGTGAAGCTCTTTAGTCTCTTTAAATCACATTATGCCAGTGGTATGCCGTCTAAAATTGAATTCCTGCCCTCTTTCTTCATAGTTGTCCCTATTCTTACTCTGTTGACCATTTCAATACTTCGCTACGGATATTATTTTCAACATAAATTTGACTACCACCTACCCGATGCACTGTTCACCTTTCTTGGAAGTAGCGGTTTTGCACTGATGACCTGGTATCTCATTCTGGGACTTTTTCTTATGCGTGATTATTTCAAAAAATACCTCTTCAATATGGAATACTTCGATGAATCACAATGGGGACTGATCTGCCCCATGGTTGCGTATTCAGTTCTGGCCACTTTTGTCTATAAACATGGATTTAACTACCCGGTGGTTCTTGTCCTTGTCCTTGTCTTTATGGCTCTGGATGTCTTTATCCTTGGAACCATGCTGGTCAAACAGTATAGAAGTATCCAATCCCCTGTAAACGTTTTTTCTAAGACAGCTCTTACCCAGGAATAATCCACCGCCTGATTTTTCCGCATAACTCATACGAAGGAACTGTTCAGCATTGGACAGTTCCTTTTCTTTTTTTGTGAGATTATACCAAAATTTGACTTATCAGGTTTAGTTATCATTTCCAATTGTATTATTTATCAGTATGTGCAAATGACAAATTATCAAATAGTTAGGCCCTGCCTGTAAGGCTCCACCCTACAAGCCTAGTAAAATCACCTACTTGTAAAGATTGTGTGTATAGCTTAGCATACTTTATAGCTTCATGGATGGAGCTGTTTGTGTGGCGATCCGTGTTGCCACATTTCACCGAGGCATTTTGGGGAAAAGGTACTGTGAGCCAGGTGCTTTGCAATATTTTTACAGGGGGAAGTCGTAATGAATATTTTTAGTAGCATAAAGGTCCTATTCATTTTGTTTGTTTCTGTTTGTTTTATGGGCACTATTTTACCACTGACAGCTATGGCTGAAGGAGGAAAGAGTCCCTGGTTGGTGAGGGCGCGTTTGTTGGGAGTTGTGCCCGATGACAGTAGTTCTGATATTACGGTAATTGGGGGAAAGGCTGAAGTTGATGATAGCGTAACTGTTGATCTTGATATTACCTACTTTATAACTCAGAATTTTGCAGCGGAGCTCACTCTTGCAGTGGCTAAAAATGATGTAAGTGCAGTGAAGACTTCCGTGGGAGATCTTGATCTTGGGCATGTGTATCTTTTGCCACCAACGTTGACAGCTCAGTATCATTTCCTTCCCGATGGTAAATTTCGTCCTTACGTAGGTGCAGGTATTAATTATACTGTATTTTTCAGTGCAGATGCAGGCGATGCCAATGATATTGATTATGATAATGCATTTGGTTATGCGCTTCAGGCTGGGTTTGATATCGGGCTTGATGAGAACTGGGCCTTGAATTTTGATGTAAAAAAACTCTGGCTGAATACGGATGTTTCTGTGCACGCTCTTGGGACTGTGGTGACAACGGATGTAGATATTGATCCTTGGCTTTTTGGAATGGGTATTGCCTACCGTTTCTAATTTTTATTTGTGTTTCTTGCGTGGTCAATAAAATTGGGATTGAAGTGTTTACCCTGGGAAATTGATCACGTGAGAACAGTACCTGCCTGAAGATAACTCAAATTCTTCTCTCTTTTGCAATCTGAATTAAAAACATCAGTATTGACATACTGCCACATAGTAGCAATAATCACGTTAGTGACCTTCTCTTTAAATGTTTTAAGTGACGTGAGGAGTACTGTGTGAATAATAAAACGCATTATATCAGGGCTGAATGGATGATTGACGGGAGTGGTGCTTCTGTACAAAAAGGAGTATTACTGACGGTAAAAGATGGCATCATCACCGATATTTCCGAATTTCGTGAGGATGATTGCCCGGATTCCGCACTGCTTACAGATTTATCCCGCTGTACCATTTTACCTCCGTTGGTTGATTGTCATGTTCATCTGGCTATGTCTTCATCCATTGATCCACAAGTGAGACGACAGCAACTCAGCGCAGGCTACAACGAGTGTAAACCTCGTATTGCCGAACATATTCATTATCTTTTTTCCTATGGAGTGCTTGCTGTTCGTGATGGTGGCGATTGTAATGGTCATCTGGGGCGTTATAAAAGTGAAACAAAAAGCTCCAGCGAACGAAAAGATCCGGTTATCTTGAAGACAGCCGGTCAGGCGTGGCACCAAAAAGGTCGTTACGGGTCTTTTATTGCGAGATTTTCTGCGGAAAATGAGACGCTTGAAACGGCAGTGGCAAGAGAAATTGATTCTGTTGATCACTTGAAACTGATCAACTCTGGAGTGAACAGTCTTACAGATTTTGCAAGAGAAACTGAGCCACAATTTTCTCTTGAAGAGCTGCAAGCTCTGGTAAAACTTGCCTGTCAAAATGGAAAAAAGGTGATGGTTCATGCCAATGGCAGTCTGCCTGTCAAGCAAGCTATAGAGGCAGGATGTCATTCCATCGAACATGGCTTTTTTATGGGAGATGAAAATCTGAGACGAATGGCTGACAGTCAGATAACCTGGGTTCCCACGGCTGTGACCATGAAAGCGCTGCTTGAAAATTGGAGCTTAACCGGAGATCGGCAGGGAAAAAGAGACGTGATTGCCAAAAACCTGGAACATCAGCTGGAACAGATGGCCAGGGCAAAACAGTATGGAGTCAGGCTGGCACTTGGCACAGATTCCGGTTGCAGTGGCATCCTCCATGGTGAGTCGGTGGTTGATGAGTTGAGACTCTTTATAAAGGCTGGATATTCACTCGTTGAAGCAATTCAATGTGCTTCTGGTAATGGTGCAGAACTTCTTGGTGTTGAGGAGATTGGGCCTATTGCTAAAGGCAGGCCAGCTCATTTTCTTGTGGCCAGAGCGACTCCTGCAATGCTGCCCAGAAAGCTTTCCTATCTTGAGGGAATATATCTTCATGGCCACCCCTGTGACAGGAAGTTTTTCAATAAAATATAGACTTCTTTTTAATATTCCTACTCTTCCTTTTTGATCCTCAGGGAAACTCGGACTTCATGGAACACGCCTCCTCCTCCGCTGTCTGTAAGTTTTTGGGATGTTACATCATTTATTCCAGTTGCTCTGTTTTCTGACTCCCAATAAATGCCTTCTGCAACCAGCAATCCCACCTGAGTGTCGTGACTGATGGTCGCAATTCGGGATACCGAGCCACGCCCGTTGGACAGTATGACGTTCTCTCCTGTAACGATGTTGTATTTTGCTGCATCGTCTGGATGAATCAGAACAGTTCCAATCCGCCCGCTGTACTGATCTCCAAATGTACTGTTCAGCAAATTCGTATCCGGGGGAGTAATGAGCTGAAATGGGTATCTGGATCTGAGGTCAGGATCATCACTCTCCATTGCTGGGAGGAGTCTGGCGACCTGTCTCTCCTGGAGAGTTGATGGTGGTGCGAAATGGAATTTTTTCTGCTCCCTGGTAAATAATGATGCTCCTGTTTTGCCATAATCCGATTGAATCCAGGTACCGGGTTCAATGTCGGTTGCGGATACTCCATCAAGGTCTGACAGATAATCCTCGATACGCTCCTCAATACTCTGCTTAAAGGGGGCATCGGTGTATCCCATTCTTTGAGCCAGTGTTTGGAAGAGATCAAAGTTGCTTATGGATTCTCCCTGTGGTGGCAGGACAGGACGAGTTTTTCCCATATAAAAATGCCCGTAGGAACAATAGAGGTCACTGTTTTCAAAGGAGGTAGTTGCAGGAAGCAGCAGATCAGCATATCTGGCAGTTGGTGTTATAACCTGTTCGTGGACGATGCAAAAAAGATCGGGTCGTGATAATCCTTTCCGTACCATGGATGCGTCCGGGGCAACGCTGAGTGGATTACTGTTGTAAACCAGCAATGCTTTCATTGCAGGTTCCATGGTTGTTAATGCCGCACCTAACTGTACCATGTTGATTGTGCGGGCTTTTGTTTTTGCAAGAGAAGGGTAGGTGAGTTTAGCCGTGTTGCCCCGGAAGCCGCGGCTCGATAATAATATCCCTTTTCCAGGCGATCCGTCAAAGAGACCGGTTGCTGCGGCAAGACTGGTAATTCCTCGTACTGACATTGCGCCTCTGGTATTGCGCGTCAGCCCTATTCCTATACGGATAAAAGTTTTAGGATGCTTTTGAATCAGTTTTGCAAAGTGTTCAATTGTTTTTCTTTTCAATCCAGATTGTTTCGTGATGGCTTCCCATGACACTGTTTGGAGGTAGGATTGTAAATCGGCAAAGCCTTCTGTTTCAGATTGGATAAAACTGGTATCGATACCATTATTTTCCAGCAGATATTTTAGTGCTCCAAGAGCAAGCGCTGTGTCTCCTCCCGGAGAGACGGGGAAATAGTGATCTGCTGCTTTGGCCGTAACCGTTCGATAGGGATCGATTACAACAAGCTGCGCACCTTTTTTCCGTGCTTTCTGGATAAAGGGCCAGCAGTGGACATTGGTGACTTTTAGATTCATCCCCCAGATTATCACCATATCGGCATCAGCTGCCGTTTCGGGAGGACTGCCAGAGATGCCATTACAGTGCAGGTTCCATCCCGATTCTGCAGCGGTAGAACAGATGGTATGATCCAGTTGAGAGGCACCAAATCGGTGAAAAAACGGATATCCGGCCCAGCGGTTAATCAATCCCATATTACCGGCATAGGAATATGGTAGTAACGCCTCTCCGCCAAATTCTGTTCGTATTGCTTTGAGACGACTCACCAGAATTTTCCACGCCTCATCCCAGCTAATCCTTTTAAATGCTCCCTGTCCTTTTTTACCGATTCTTTTCTGGGGGAAAAGAATTCGTTGCTCGGAGTGGATTCGGTGGTGATAATGTTGCATTTTCCGGCAGATAAAACCTGCGGTGATTGGGTGGTCCGCAGCGCCCTGAAGTTTAATGATTTTGTTATTTTTCACAGTTGCGTCAATTCCGCAACTGTCAGGGCAATCGAGAGGGCAAATTGTTCTTTTAATTTCTGTCATTTTGGTTGCTGGTAGGTGGTGTTGGGTGCTTTCGGGCCGGAGAGAAGATTGCGATCGCCCTTAACAAAGAGAATTTTGTGTTTGGTCATCAGTTTGATTCCTTGATAAGGGGTAGACGGACAATAAATGTTGTCCCGACTCCCACCGTAGAATTTACAGTCATTGAGCCGCCATGTTTTTCAACAACAACATCATGGCTGATGGTAAGGCCCTGTCCCGTACCCTTACCTACTATTTTAGTAGTGTAGAAGGGATCAAAAATTCGGGCTTTAACATCATCGGGCATACCGGCACCCGAGTCACTGATATGAAGTTCCACCCACTCATCGTCACTTCTGGTGTTGATGGCAATTACTCCCTTTTCACCGGCCGGATTATCACCAAGTTTTTCAGCAATGGCCTGGGCTGCGTTTACCAGTATATTTAAGACAACCTGCCCCATTTCATCGGCAAGAATGGCTGTATGGGGCAGGTTAGGATCAAGATTGATCTCCAGATCTGCCACATATTTCCATTCATTTCGAGCTACCGTTACTGTGGTCTCAATGATTTTATTCAGACTTTGAGAGATTTTTTCTTTACTACCGGGATGAGAGAATTCCTTCATGGCCATAACAATGGATGAGACCCTGTGCACACCATCACGGGATTCACTAATTGCTCTTGGTAACTCCGATTCCAGATACTCCCAGTCGGCGTCTTCCAGGGCAGTATGGATAGCTTCTTTAACCTCTGGTGATGCAGAACCGGCTATCGTTTTTATTTCTTGCATAAGAGCGGTAATATCTTCTGTAGCTTCATTCATAAAATCGACATTAGTACTGATAAACTGGGTGGGCGTATTTATCTCATGGGCTATTCCTGCCGCTAGTTGTCCCACCGATTCTAGTTTTTGGGCATGAAGCAGCTGGCTTTGCAACTTTTCTTTTTCATGTTCTTCTGAAAGTCGTTTTGAGATGTCACGAACAATAGATATAAAACGATTTTTTCCTTCCGAAAGTTGTACATACTGCTGGATGATTTCCACTGGTATCAGCGAGCCATTTTTGGTGAGGTGCGTCGTAGTGTAGGTGATTGCTTTTTTCTGTCCCTGGATAAGAGGGTCAAGGAGTGCGCGATATTGCTTTTCGTTGAGCTCAGGTTTCAGGTCGAGTGGTGTCATGGTGAGGAGCTCTCCCTGGGAGTATCCCACCTGATCCACGGCCCCCTGATTTGCATAAATATATTGCAATGAGTTCGGGTTAAACATAAAGACGCAATCGAGCGTTTTATCCAGCGTGGTCTTGAATTTTTGCAGACCATCGGCCAGGTGTTTGTTGGTTGTGAACTCATCATCGAGCTGGAGCATTGTTGTGCGAAGACGTCTGTTGAGTATAATAAATCTAATTGTCGAGAGAATTGTTGCAAGTAAAACGAAGACCAGAACTATGTACCAGCGGTAGTGCTGGCGTATCGATTCCTGCCAGGTGATTATATTGAATTTTTCAAAAGGAGGAAAGTGAAGGGTCTGCAGGCATTTGCGGACAGGAAGGTAGACAAGGGGAATAATCCAGCCTGTGATTCCTGCTACCGTTGCAGCCTCTTGATTCGGAGAGAGTTGCAATAACGCAATGGTTACCTGTTTGGAAATATCTTCACTGACATGTGAGAGCACGGCAAGTGGCCATTCAGGATACAGTGCAGTGCTTAGTAGAAATGGGAACGGTGGTGTAACTGTCTGTTGGTCGAGTATTTTGAAATCCTGTAGTAGGATTTCACCCTCCTTGGCCATACGTTCCAGAGTATCGGTGCGCACGGTTCCAGCATCAACAGAACCTGCTCCTACGGCTAGTACAACGGCGTCGTGGGTACCTCCAAACTGCATGGATTTGAAGTAGGTATCTGGGTTGATGTCATGCTGCATCAGATGGAACCATCCCATCAGCCAGCCGCCAAAAGAGTGCTTGTCAACCGCCATAAAGTGTCTGTCGTGAAGATCTTTCAGGGAGTTAATGTGTGTATTGTCGGCTTTTGTAAATATTACTCCTCCAAATTCACTTGTCTCCTGATCCAGCCGTTTGTTTTTTAGGGTGAGGATTCGTTTGATTTTATGGTGGTATACAAGGCCTACATAAAGGGCAGAATTTGTCAGGATAAAGTCAATCTCTCTGCTTGCGGTTGCCGGATAAATAGCATCAAAGGCAAGTGGTACAATTTCAAAGTGAAGGTTGGGAATCATCGAGTTGAGATAGTTTGCTGTTGGCCCCCATTGCTGGAGAGCCCGAGCTTCACCGCGTTTTGCAAGAACTCCGATTTTGATTGTTTGCTTGTCATTATTGGCCGAGTCTGATGCGCAAATATTGGTAGCAGAAGCAAGGAGAATCAGGCAGCTGATACTGACTATCCATAAACAAAGAGTGTTTTTGAAGCCATGATTTTCAGGGAGACTTGGTTGACCTTGGGTGTGTGACATGTAAAGTGTTCTCCGAGTATCTTGAAGTAACAGCAGGGGGAGCTCAATGGAAATAGTTTTTGTGAATGAACTCTTACACTATTGTATATGGAAATGCTCAGAGGAGTCAAATGGAGAGCTCCTTTCCTTGACTCCTAACGTATGTTTGTCATAGAATATGATGAGTTTAAGTGTCTAACAATGGTGCTTTGCTTATCCCAAAAGATCAGAAGATTAGCTGAGCAATAATTGAAAGTTTAACCAATCTCAAAAAAACATGTAGGTATTGAAGAGCACATACGGGTTTGGGGCACCATGGGCTTCCTGATAAGTGGTTGAGCTTTGTATACAATAAAAAACAATACAACTATTCAATAAAACAATTCATATGAAATCAAAAAATATTGTAACCTTTCTGCTTCTGTGTTTTTGTGTTTTCCTTCCAGTTCATGGTTATTCTGCTCCGAAAAAAATAATCGGAGAGACCGCATGGATAACCGTTTCCGAAGTTCCTTTTGATTATCTGTCACGAATTGACACCGGGGCTCGAAGCACATCGGTTCATGCCGTAAATATCCAGGTGAAAAAAGGCAGTGAAAAACCGTCTGAGAATATCGGAAAAAAGATCTCCTTTACCAGCATCAATGGCGCAGGGGAATCACACAAAATATCCACTCACATTGTGAGTGTGAGCACGGTAAAGAATTCTCAGGGAGTCGAGCAGCGATATGTGATTGAGATGACACTCTCCTGGAAGGGAGTGAATAAAAAAATCGAGGTAAATCTGCGTGATCGTTCAGCCATGCAGTATAAAATGCTTATTGGACGCAACTGGCTTTCCAACAATTTTCTGGTGGATGTGGATCTAAAAGCAGATGAAAAAGGAGTAGAGTAAAGATGTTTATAAAAGTATTGATGGCAGCCTTGGTGCTTGGACTTGTTCCCGGATTCTGCATGGCTGCTGGTGACCAGCACAGCATGCTTCCTGTAATTGGTGAAGTCGAGACCCTGACACTGGTAAAAGAAGAAATGCACTTTTCGGCACGCATTGATACCGGGGCCCAGACATCATCCTTTAGTGCTGTTGGTATTCAGCCCTTTGAACGGGATGGAAAACGCTGGATACGTTTTCATGTGATTGATCCCATAACCGCAAAACAGGTTGTGCTGGAAAAACCATTGCAACGTATGGCGAAAATCAAACGGCATGGTGAGCTTGCTGCGGAGCGACCCGTTGTAAATCTTCTGGTTGCAATTGGTGATCTCAAAGAAGAGTGTGAATTCAGCCTCGTCGATCGAAGTGATTATGAATATCCGGTTCTTGTCGGTCGTAATTTTCTAAGTGGCAAAGCCATGGTTGACGTGAGTCGAAAAATGCTTGTCCACCCGATAAATCAAAAAGAAGATATACAAAAATGAATACAAAAAAACAGCTTAGACTGATTATATGTGTCCTTCTTGTTGTTGGTCTGGGGGCGGCTCTGTATAAAAACCAGGTCCTTGGATTTTCTTTTCTTCCCGAGACTCGCGTTGATGTGTGGGCCATTGAAGGAAAGATTACATTCACCGCAGATGGCGGCCCGGTTACCGTACGCTTGAACAAAGCTGATAACACTTCCAATATGGTGATTTTGAGTCAGGAAACCGTTGGTGAAAAGTACCTCTTTACAAAAGAAACAAAAGACGGAGTATGGACAAAGGAATCAGCCACGGGTGAGCAGGTGATTTATTATCGTGCTTCCACCTATCGTCGCGGTGGAACCACGGTGGTCGATCCCGCTCCCGCTCCAATCACCGATGCTGATTTGATTGTTTTTGATGGTGCTGCAGAAGAGGCTGCAGAGCTCATTATTCAGCAGATTAAAGAACTGGGCGGTGATGATCCGCTGGCAATAAGCAGGGCGTTACTCACTTTTTTAAACAGCGCAGAGAAACAAAGCGCCCAGGTTCTTCTCAAAGAGAGAAAACAATATGGTGGTTTTCTTGAGTTGACCCGCGGACTTCTGGCGCGGGCAGGAGTACATGTCCTAAAAATCAAAGGATTGTTTCTTGACGAGGATAGCCGTAATAAAAAATTAACCTCCCTATTGCAAATATATGATGGCAGAAAGTGGCAGATTATTGACCCCAAGACCGGTGTAACAAGAACCCATGATGATTTTGTGCTCTGGGTATCCGGTGATGAATCACTGTTTGAGGTCACCGGTGGAAAAGATTCTTCGCTCAGTTTTTCTGTAAACTCGAGCAAGGTGCTTGCTAGTCGTGCAGCCATTGCAGCAGGAAAAAACAGTGGCGCCATGCTTATTGATTTTTCCATTTATTCACTGCCTCTTGCGGAACAAAACACCTTTAAGCTGCTGCTCCTGATTCCACTTGGAGCACTCGTGGTGGTGATTCTTCGCAATCTTGTAGGTATTCAGACATCGGGAACCTTTATGCCCATTCTGATTGCTCTTACCTTTCTGCAGACGACTCTGCTCTGGGGTCTGATTCTTTTTCTGGTCGTGGTCAGTGTGGGGCTTATCATGCGCTCCTATCTCAGTCATTTGAATCTACTGCTGGTACCGCGTATCTCTGCGGTTCTGGTCTTTGTTATTGTGATTTTTGTGGTGATTTCCGTTCTCTCCATTAAGCTTGATTTCTCTCAAGGACTGCAGGTTACCTTTTTTCCGATGATTATCATTTCATGGACCATCGAACGCATGTCCGTGCTCTGGGAAGAGGAAGGGCCTCGTGATGTTTTTATTCAGGGCGGAGGCAGTCTCTTTACGGCCAGTATTATCTATATGGTGATGATGAATAAATTCCTGGGCCACCTGGTTTATGCTTTCCCTGAGCTGCTACTTGTGCTCCTTGCAATTATTCTGGTTATCGGCAGTTATTCCGGTTACAGGCTTTCTGAGCTTCGCCGCTTTGAACCAATGACAAGGAAATCCTGATTATGTTTCTGACAACACCAGGGAAACTTAAAAAAGCAGGAGTGATAGGTATGAACCATCGTAATGTGGTTTGTATCGCACGCAACAATCCCCGCCGTTTTTATCCGCGAGTGGATAATAAACTCCTTACAAAAATTCTGGTGCGGGAGGCAGGAATCGCTGCACCTGATCTTATAGGAGTGGTGAAAACCCAGGGGCATGTACGGGAGTTAAAGGAGTTCCTAGCACATGAAAAGGCCTTTGTAATAAAGCCTGCCAAGGGAAGCGGAGGGAAGGGGATTCTTGTAATTACCGGACGTGATGGCGAGGATTATCTGAAACCCAGTGGTGAGCGAGTGACTCACCATGACGTGTGCAAGCATGCTTCAAATACTCTGAGCGGTCTTTTTAGTCTAGGCGGGAACAATGACGTGGCCATGATTGAAGAGCTTGTCGATTTTGATCCAATTTTTGACGGGTTTTCGTTTCAAGGAGTACCGGATATCCGTATTATTCTCTACAAAGGCTATCCGGTAATGGCCATGACCAGGCTCTCCACCAGAGACTCGGACGGGAAGGCCAACCTGCATCAGGGGGCTGTCGGGCTTGGTATCGATATTGGCACAGGGAAGGCCTTAAGGGCCATTCAGCATGGAAAACCAATTACCGTACATCCGGATACGGGAAAGGAATTTCATGATTTCCATGTTCCGAACTGGTCTGAATTCCTGCGTCTTGCTAGTCGCTGTTATGAAATTACTGAGCTTGGATATCTTGGCGCGGATATAGTACTTGATGCCCAAAAAGGGCCGCTTATTCTTGAGTTGAATGCACGTCCTGGCCTTGCTATTCAGATGGCTAATGGCGTTGGAATGCAGACTCGGTTTGATGCGGTTGAGCCTGAACTTGTTAAAAATCGCACAGCCGATGAACGGGTGACTTTTTCACAGGAGAACTTTGGTTTTGTCTGAGACCACTTGTTGATATATTATACAAACCAAACGTTACATTAAGGCAGTAGGAAATGTTAAATCGAATATCAATGAGATTAGTTTTTTTGGTTGATCCGACTAAAGCGTACTTTGTTTCATGTGAAATTTTATTCTTGGAATATGTACCTGTATGCCTGCGAAAATGAGTCAGATTGATAGAATTTTACAGTGTTGTGCCAGAATAGAACCTTCAGCGGTTCAATCTCAATTACTGGTAGAATTGTGTGCTGACTTCAGCGAGTGGAATGGGTTGCGGTACAGAGCTGAAGCAGAGGGACTTGGACCTCTGTTGCATAAACACCTTGCTGTGGTGAAGGGAGAGCTGCCGGATAGCTTTTATCGTGGAATGCTGCTGCTGCGTGTTCGGCATCGCCATGTCAATGCACTCCTGATGAAGAGTTTGACAACCATACTGGAGCTCCTTGAAGCTGAAGGGACACCAGTTATTGTCTTGAAGGGGGCTGCACTTTGCCAGACGTTGTATCCTGATGTCGGTTTGCGGCCCATGCGTGATATTGACTTGCTTTTGTCAAAAGAAGATGTCCAGCATGCGCACACGTTTTTGCAGAAAAATGGTTTCCATACATATTCTGCAGTTATGCCGGATGACCATTTTCATTTACCTCCCCTGTATCAAGATATAGATGGTGTGCAAATCTGTGTGGAACTGCATCACGATCTGTTTCCCTCCTGTCCCCCTTATTATTCTGCAATTTCATTTGCAGGACTCTATAGAGATGCCATTGCTTTTGATGCCGGTGGGGTTATGGGGTATATGTTTGCCATTGAAGAGATGCTTTACCATTTGTATGAACATGGTTTTCATCCGCCTCTCACCTATGAACCCTATAAACTTATATCGGTGGCAGATATTGTG
>Ga0307929_1000083_pt1 | contig 91445 bp, 90 predicted proteins | sample AceLakmetage1330_FD_203160 | JGI IMG/M metagenome (GOLD analysis project Ga0307929, IMG submission 203160) | Saline water microbial communities from Ace Lake, Antarctica - #1330 | ecosystem: Environmental > Aquatic > Non-marine Saline and Alkaline > Saline | place: Antarctica: Ace Lake...
CTAAACTGCTGTCCGGTTTCCTCTGGAATCACTGTCCGGATTCAAATGGAATGGGTGTCCGGAATGGAATGGAATCACTGTCCGCTTTCGCGTGGAATGGGTGTCCGGATTGCTCTGGAATACTCACGAAAGCACCTAAAACTTCAAATATGGTCGAATGTAAGGTAATCGCACACAGGGTCGGACCGGCATATCTCACTGAGTTAGCAGTGTTAATAGAGATCTAAACATGCTATTTTGTCCTTAGGTCTGTCTTTTGGCATTAAAAAGTACCTTCTAAGCGAACAGACGCGCAGATTTTTTATTCCAAGAGCACATAAACACTATATAGCGGGTTGCATATGGCACATAACCCACCGATGCCACAAACAGGATTTTCTACCGAGGCTTGAAAAAGACAAACAACGTTGGCGGCATCGGCTCTATGATGCCACAAACAGGGGCAGGGGGAATTGCTCCCGACAACGTCGCTTGTTCAAGATGTTATAGGTTTTTTTGTCGAAACTTAAAGGAGGACTTTCATCATAGAATGTAGCTCTATCAGCTGCCCAGGAAAGATTGTTTCGGGATTTACCTTTCCCACGAAAACTACCAGCTAAACAAATCAGTTCTATAGGACAAGAAGAGTAGCACACGGTTCTCATCGTAACTATCCTCAGGGCTATCTGAATCCTGCACAGTATAATCGTAATTGAGGCCAACATCGTAACTTTCATTAATGCTGTACTGAAGGCCCCCGCCTGCAAACAACTGAGTAACATCAACTTCTGAATCTGTATTGATCTCATCACGAGTTTCGTCACGATACCCGCCGTACAGTGAGATTTTCCAAGAGTCATTGACAGGATAACTGTATTCAGCCCTTGACTGCCAGTAATCAGTTAATCCGCGATCCTTAGTTCCTGAGAAATTGTCAAATATTGTTCCAACATCCGAGGTAAACCTGAAAGAACCAGGGCCAATGCCATATAGAACGTTCAGGTATCCATTGAAATCCCAGGAATCTTCTGAATCGCTGAGCTTTGTGTAGGTGGGTCCAGCCCCAAGGCGCACGTCAAATGCAGGTGATGAGATAGGCTGATAGCCAAGGGTTAGTTTGTGTATCTGATTCTCATCAGCAGTTTCATCGTCATAATTTGTTAGTGAAAAATCATAACTCAGTGACATGGGATGTGATTGTATAACATCAGTTTCGAGGATTCCTCCCAGATGAAATTCATTGAGATCATCATCGGATGCGTCCTCCGTATCGTAACTACCCCGGAGATATTGTGTGTATCCTTTTACTGTCCATAGTGAAGTGAGTTCGTGAGATACTGCCAAATTTACTTTATATTTGTCATAATTCTGATATCTTCCATTGTCGGATTCTTCTTCATCATATTCAAGATGGTCCCAACCATATCCCAGAGAAATCCGATTATCTTCAGCATAGGTAAAGCCTGTGGAGGTCGTGAGTTCGTTTCTGGAGTATCGCCTTCGTCCGAAGTCGTCTCGTAACCTATCGTTCATGGCAGGAATTGAGGCGATCAGTTCATCTACAAAATCGTTTTCTGATGAGTTTTTCTGGGGTCTGTTGCTTTCGTATTCATCTGTATTTTTGAAGAGATCATAGATCTTCAGATCCCAGGTATCAGTTAGCTCTTTTTGGTAGCCAACACGTGCCTTGTGATTGATATCACTGGCATCACTTTCTATAAAGTCATAGTTAATACTTGGTGTGTAGCTGAGTATTGCGGAGTCACTGGAGCTTTTTGTGAACAGAGTGATTGTTGGTGATATGATAAATTCTCCTCTCTCATCATCTTGCGGAACGTCCATACCCATATTGGAATCCATACCAACTGGTGGCTGATTCTGCGGCATATTTGTGGGCGTTACAGCATCATCTGGCAGAGGTGGAAGATCCACTGTCTCATCGTCGAAAGATCTGTCCGAGTAATTAACACCAGTACCTATTGTGGTGGATATGACAGTTTCTCTGGCATTTGCGCAATTCGCTGCAAGTGTAACAGTGGATATCAGTGCTACAATAATAGTATTTTTCATTTTAATTGTTGGTGTTGAGGTTGATTAAACTTAGGAACTCTCTGCACGACTAGGGAGACTTTCGTATTTTCACAATCTCTCTTATACCTGTAATGCTGTACAAAAAACCCTATGAAGGCCAACTACCAAAAGGCTGTTTCTCCATTTTCATAGAGCCGTCAGAACCTTTGAAAATATTTATCCATGCCTGCCAGTTCTTGTCGTCCAGCTCGGGATAATCCAGCCGAAAATGGCTGCATCGACTCTCTTTGCGCATAATCGAGGCTTTGAGCTTCATTTCAGCGCTGATAATCATGTTCCTGGTTTCGTGTACAAGCCGCAGTTCATGCATATCGGCAGCTCTCAGCATTGGCATATGGTGATCCCGCAACTCTTCGATATACGCCAGTGCAGCCTTTAGCAGGTTTTCTTTCTTTATATAGATGATAAAGTTTGGAATCATGACACCTTGTAAGGTCTGGGTTACCCAGGCAGGGCTATAGCCGGCTTCTCTATTTAACGGTGCGAGAATTTCTTCCCGTATCTCTTTGATTTTTTGCTTTGAAAATTCTTTAAAATCAAAACCTTTACAGTATTCTGCCGCTGCCTCTGCAGCTATTGCACCCTGAACGGCTGACCCGGCGAGGGAAGAACCAATCTGAGTATAGATGGCACCAGACATATAGGATCCCAAGGCATCTCCAGCACCATACAAACCTGGAATAGTTGACTCGCATTTATCGTTTATCGGCACCAATCCTTCCGATTTATGGATAGCCATTCCAGCAGAAGAGCCTCCAACAGATGATCCACCTCCACCCATCCCCGGAGGGCCCTCGTCTTTCCTGCCTCCTGGAGGCTTTCCTCCGGGGGGATGCCCGCCTTCTTTTCCTCCAGGAGGGCCGTTTTGGGCAAATTCTGCAGGTACGTAAGGGCCTCCTTTGATATCTTTATTATCCCCCATACCTGGAGGACCTCCGGCAAGGGGGCCACCAGCCATGTAGGCTCTGTAATTCATATCCACCCCCAGATGGTGATTCACCTGTACTCCTGTTGTGCCTGGTTTTCTTTCGAACATGCCATGCCAGCCATCAAAGCAGGCGGCAGGGTTGGTCGCCTGGCCAAAATGTCCGTCATTCCACTCTTTTCCCGTAACTTTTGCTCCAATGTTGTAGGCCATAACAGTACCATCGTGGGTGAGGTCACAAATAGGAAAACCATTCGGTTTAAAACCGCCGGCTCCGGTGCAGAGGATCACACTCTTGGCTCTGAAAATATAAACCTTTTCTTCATCCAGGCTAAAACCTGCTGCACCAACAATCCGCCCATCTTCTTTAATGAGGCTGGTAATAACGATTCGTTCAAGAACCGGAATATTCCGGTCTTTAATTGGTTTGCTAAAAGAGTTGTTATAGAGAGGTGAATCAAAAAATCCCCATTCTCGCAGTTCATTGACACGGGCCAGTGAATGTTCTGCCATTTGCCGGGTATACACCGGATTGTTTGTGCCCAGAGCAGAACGGGAAACCGTATCGACAAACTCATCGAGACTTATTTTCTCCTTGCTTTCATCATAGGCAAATATTCCCTTGGCAAAAGGTGTCTGGCCGGAAGAGCCTAATCGTCCCTTTGAAACAAGCGTTACTTTTGCACCTGCATCATGGGCCTTAACAGCTGCGAATAATCCCGCCATTCCACCACCGACAACTAAAACGTCACTACTCTCGTCCTGGAGGTCTATGGCACCGAGATTAACCTTTGATTCGTTGCTGGCCCAACCTATTGGGACTCCGATTGCGGCACTCATTGCAGCAAGGGTTGCCATTCCTGCAACACCTCCTGCCAGTGACATAAAATGACGCCGGGATATAGTGTTTTTTTCGTCTGTTACATTCATTTGTTCACCTCTGCTTCTATCGATGATTGTGTTATGTAGGTCTTTAAAAGAGGAAGTACTCCACTCACCACTGCAAGAACCAAATAAGAGGAAAGAAGCAGTGTGGTATGGCGGCCAAGTTCTATGGCGTGCCAGGAAGCCAGAGCTGTAAAGCAAACAGCCAGAATACCATGGAATACTTTCCACGTTTTATATCGTAGAGGTAGCTTCTTACGTAGGAAGGAAGTGATGCCTAAAATGAGCATCAGAAACCAGGAGCCAAGACCAAGCACAATCCCCAAAGAGTTAAAGGTAGTGAGAATTGTAATAAATGCTTCCATACTATCAACCCCGGATTCAAAATATCGCGGCACGACAATCAAAAAAGGATGAATAGAAAGAACACCTAAAAAGACGTAGCCGAGAATTTTATGGATTGTAATGATGGAGCTCCACCTGCAGCCTCGTAACATTCTACCGCTGCTACGAGTCACAAATAACTGTGCCAGTATCAGGCAAAAAGCTAGGATAGTTAGAATCGAAATTGATTCTTTTAAAAGAGTGCGCCTGGGGAAGTTCCCTGTTGCATAGAAGAATAGAGGCAAGCCAATAAAAAGAACTATCAATAGCAAGACTCCCCTTGTTCCTGTGTGGTTTTTCATAATCATCCCCATGACACCATGACTGGTATTGATTTTTCCGGTGAAATTGTAATTGCGTCCACCGGGCAATACATCCTGCACAAGTGGCATATCTGACAGTCAGCCGGATACTTGATGATCGCTTTTTTTGTTTTGGGATCCAGCCGTAAAACATCAGTTGGGCAGCTCTTTACGCATATTCCACAGCCGATACACCCGTTGATTGCTTCAATGGTCATTTTTCTATCTCTTTTGCGTGGTATTCATTGCTTGTTTCAGGCACACTGCACAGGTACTTGCTAAAACCTGGCAGCATGCCTTTGCTAATGCCATGGTTATTGACGACGGCTGTGTCCTTCCGGTACCGCTACCAGTTGTCCGTTAATTGACTGGCATGTTGCGCTGAGAGAGTCACCTTCGCGGCCCTTGAAACTCACACTGTCACCATCCTGCTTACCTTCACAGGCCTTGATTGCTTCAGGAGGTGGCCCTTGCTGTCCGCCACCATTTCCTCGATCACTCTTTGCCCAAGCTGTTACAGATAGCATTGCCACCATCATCACCATTACCAATCCTTTGACGAGTTCTTTTCTTTTCATAATGCGTTTCCTTTTTGGTCTGTAGACCTTTGGGATTATTTTTTTGCCACTGATGCTTTTCGCAATGGCTGTTGCAGCAATGCTTGGGAATAAGAACTTTCAAAGCTTTGCTGTTTGATTGTCTATGAAAATAGCACTGCAATGTGCAGCAAATAGGGAGGAAATATGGAAGTAGAAAAAAGTTTAGGGATGGAGCTAAACTCAAAGAATTTATTTATTTTCAGCAGCTGCCACGTGGCTACATTTGCTCTCAGGTGGGATAGATCGGAAATATGCGGAAGAACATCTTCCCGACTGGAAGGTTGGGTGAGTTATCGAAGTATCGCAACAACGAGCATAGCAAGATCCCCGGCACTTGGAGGAAGGAGATGGAGAAGGAGAGCGTGCCGGGGAACCTGATATCCTAACTACTTTTTCAGGAGTTGTTAAAGGCACACTACAGGGGAAATAAGGAAGGAAAATGGAAGAAATGTGAATAAAGAAAATGTTTGAGAAAAAAGAATGGGATAGGTCATCGGTTTTCTGTACACCTTCTTTTACAACAAGGTAAGGGGCATTTTCTGCCCCCCACTCTCAGGATAATATATTGATTGAGGAATCTTCTTCCTCACTACTTTGGTCACCTTGCATATAGTCCATAAGTTGCTGAAGCAGATCATCACCTGAATTCTCAGCATAGGAAGCCAGTGCTTCTTCCATTGGCGGAGGAGGAGGCGGCGGAGCTCCAGCTTCGCTATTTTGCTCTTGCGGCGGTAAAAATCCGTTTTCAGACAATAAGGAAAACAGTTCTTCACCGTTTAAGCCGCCATCACCATCTGCATCATACGTGGACAGAGCTTCATCCGTAGTGATTGTAGTTCCAGTGGTTTCTGTTATTCCTTCAAGAAGAGTCTCCAGCTCAGTTTCGCTCACCACACCATTACTATCACTGTCTCCAATCTTAAAAGCATCCTTGTCAGGCGGCGGGGGGGGCTGCCGTTGCACCATTGCGCTGCTCATACTGCTTATACCGTTGATCATCTCAGGCTCCTTTTTACTAGTAAAATGATAAATCGTAAAACGACTTATCCCATACATCCGTTATCGATTATTCTATCAGCTTTTTTATGGTGAAAGCGTATCCGCTGTGTAACTGTTTGTATCATTCATGTATCTCGTGGTTTAAACGCCTATAAATTGATATCCAGTCCCCCTGACAGTTTTGAGATATTTGGGAGACACCGGGTCATCACCGATCTTTTGTCGAATACGCGACACGTACAGATCTATGCTTCGGTCGTAGCCGTTATAGCTTGTATCATAGAGATCTCTGTGTATTATTTCTCTGGAAATGACCTGGCCGGCTTTTAGACTTAACAGCCAGAGGAGCTCGAATTCGATAGTGGAGAGGTTTACATGTTCACCACATAAAAAGGCATCTCGTTGTTTAGCATCGATGGTTAAGGCTCCAAATTGTAGCGAAAATGAGGAAAATGAGCCAAATCGATGTAATAACGAGCGGATAGTTGCCGCAAGAACCAGAGCATTGTTCTGGGCGGACAATGTGATATCTGCACCTAACTTGAGTGCCATTAAGATAAATTGTTCTTTTTCCTGACGGGACAGCAGAACCAGAAGACCGCCATACAGGTTCCGAATTTTTTGACACATGGTGAGTTCCTGAAACCCTTCTTCTCTGCAATCAAGCAATATCAGATCTGGCTGGACCTTGATTTGTTCGATACACGTCTGCTCTGAAGGATCGAAGTAATCAATATCGATATCATTCCCTGTCAAAAGCTGTTTCAGGTCAGTATATATTTTCTCATTTTCAGAAATGAAAAGAACCGTTGCACACTTCATTTTTCCACTTATTTAAGATTTTCTGGTTTCTAACTCAGCTTGTAGTATGAATTGTAAACATGAAATATGCAGGAAATATGAACGCCATCCAGATTGTTTCATAAAAAGGTGGCTGATTTACTTTGAAAACGAGTGGCAGGAGAGAACAAAATAGAAATATTTGATGCCGTTCATATTTCTTCCACATTTAGAACATATCTTATTTGTAGCTAAGAGCATGGGGACTGTAACCCTGCGGTTAAAAAAACAACCGTTATTATGTTTACCTGTGTTTGAGTGTTCATCAGGTTATGAAAAGAGTTGAATGGATTTAGAAAATATCAAATCACAGGCAGGAAATTGAAACTCAAAATCAGACATAAACTATTTTTCACCATACTCCTCACCAGTTCTGTCGTAGCATGCGGCCTTTTCTTCTTTCTCCAATGGAATTTTGATCGCGGTTTTCTGAATTACGTCAATAATCAGGAGATGGCTGAGCTGAAGAAGCTAGAGAAACAGCTGATACACTATTATAGCGAAGAGGATGGATGGAAACGCGTTCAGGGGAACCATCAGCTCTGGATAGGGTTACACAGAGACCTGTTCAGTCCCGGACCTGAGAAACCGCCATCGGGTGGAAATAGGTCCACTTTCCCAGAGCATGAGCCCCCTCATATGGATCCTCGAGGGTTTGGTCAGAGAATTATCCTGTTTGATGCAGAGCAACAACTTGTTATCGGTGGAGGGAAAAAAGCAGGTCTGAAACCGGAGATGGTGAAGATACCTGTTTCGTATAACTCTCACACCGTAGGGTATCTCGGCATAACTCCTATCAAAGAACTTTCGAGTTCAGGTGATCTGCACTTTGTTGAGCAGCAGACAGAAGCCTTTGCCATCATTACCCTGGTCATGGTTGCAGTTTCCATGCTTCTTTCCTATCCTTTAACTAACCACCTTTTGAAACCTATAAAGTCTCTGACAGAAGGAACCCGAAAATTAATCAGGGGAAAATTTACTACTCGCATCCCAGTATCCACAGAAGATGAGCTTGGCGATCTGAGTGACCATTTTAATATCCTGGCTTTGACACTTGAAGAAAACGAAAAAGCTCGACAACGATGGATAGCGGATATTTCACACGAGCTTCGTACCCCCATTGCAGTACTTCGAGGCGAGGTGGAAGCATTACAGGATGGTATCCGAAAAGCAGACCCCAAAGCTCTGAATTCGTTACATGGAGAAATCCTGCATCTGCAGCGTCTGGTGAATGATCTTTATGAGCTCTCCATGTCAGATATCGGAGCGTTGACTTATAAAAAGATCGCGGTGGATCCCCTGGGTATACTTAAGGGAACCATTGAGATTTTTGAACAACGTCTTGCGGAAAACAGCCTTGCACTTCAATTTCAATTGCCAGAAGAGATTTCATGCTCACTGCTTGGTGATCCGGACCGACTCCAGCAACTGTTTTCTAACCTATTGGAGAACTGCTTACGCTATACTGATACGCCTGGATTCTTGGAAATAGTAGCCAAAAAACATATGCAACAGCTTACCCTAACGTTTCAGGATTCCGCTCCCGGTGTTGAACAAGAGCAGTTTTCCCTGCTTTTTGACAGATTTTTCAGGACCGATCCATCCAGGCACAGAGCTGGCAGTGGAGCCGGGCTGGGGCTTGCCATTTGTACCAATATTGTTGCTGCCCACCAAGGCAGCATTACTGCACATGACTCTGCCCACGGTGGTCTTGGTATCACCATTATACTACCTCTTACTTCTTGAGAATATGATTAGCCATGGAAAATAAAACCATTTTACTTGTGGAAGATGAAAAGCGATTGAGCGACCTGCTCTGTGACTATTTACACAAGACCGGATATCAAACCAAATGTTTCTATGACGGATTGAATGTGGTGTCTTGGGTAAAAGAGAACAGACCGAGCCTGCTTCTTCTCGATCTCATGCTGCCGGGTAAAGACGGCCTTGAAATTTGCAAGGAGATACGCCAGTTTTCGGATGTCCCCATAATTATGATCACCGCCCGCATCGAGGAAATAGACAAGCTGCTTGGTCTTGAACTGGGAGCAGACGATTATATCTGTAAACCATTCAGCCCAAGAGAGGTTATGGCACGGGTAAAAGCTGTGCTCCGTAGAAGTTCTGGCGAGGTGCGGAATGATCATAGCCTTGAGCTGGATGAAGAAAGATATGTTGCGACCGTGCAGGGAAAGGTGCTTGACCTTACTGCCGTTGAATTTCAACTGCTGAAAATCTTGTTTGACAAGGAGGGCAGGATCTTTACCCGCGACCAGCTTATGGATAGAATCTATACGGATCGGCGTATCGTATGCGATCGAACAATTGACAGTCACATCAAAAAGTTACGCAAGAAAATATCATCGGTTGCGCCAGAGCTTGAAATTATCCGCACCGTATACGGGGTTGGATATAAATATGAAAGCCCCTGAAATGTTCCTTTATTTATCTGATGCAAGACGAGAGATCCTTCCTTGCACATTCATACTTTAATCTACTCACCCATAAGGTTTGATTGAAAACAGAAGTAAATAGTATTGAGTGTAACCAATAGGATGATGGGAGATAACAAATGACAAAGACAATTAACAGGTTGAGCATATCATGTGCTGCGATACTGTTTTCTGGATTGCTGTTTTCTTGCCTAGAAGCTGGCGGGGCTGATGCTGTTGGCGGCAGTGGTTTAAGTTACCCAATCGTCGATACCGGGCAGGTTCGATTTTATGACGATAGTGTAGAAATAAAATTGCCAGGGGAAGGTGACAGATTCTTCGGGCAGGACGCGTCCTACCAAGGGAATGTCCCCACATACAAAGACTATGGGGACGGAACGATTATCGATCTGGTTACCGGCTTGACCTGGCAGCAAAATCCTGGGGAGAAGAAGACCTTCAATGATGCTGTTAGGGGCGCTTCAGTTTGCAGAACAGGAGGGTATACGGACTGGAGACTGCCAACAATCAAAGAACTGTACTCTCTGATCCTGTTTTCAGGTATTGATCCCAACCCGGAGAGTAGTAATACCTCGATTTTAAAACCGTTTATCGACACGGATGTTTTTGTTTTCAAGTATGGCAACCCCAACAGTCCCGGACAGCCAGAGCGAATCATTGATTCACAATTTGCAACATCCACCAAATACGTGCACAAGACCATGCGCGGTGATGATACCATGTTTGGAGTGAACTTCGCCGACGGCCGCATCAAAGGCTACCCGATGGTGAACCCCCACGGCAGAGGGCAGAAGAAATTCTACGTTTTGTATGTGCGCGGTAACAAGAACTATGGAACAAACACGTTCGTTAATAATGCAGACGGAACCATTACGGATAAGGCCACGGGACTTACCTGGATGCAGGTTGACAGTGGTTTGCTCAAGGTGGGAAAGAACAGGGATGGGAAGTTGAACTGGGAGGAGGCCTTACAGTGGGCTGAAGAACTCACCTACGCGACGCATTCTGACTGGAGGCTTCCAAACGCCAAGGAGTTGCAGTCCATTGTCGATTATACACGTTCTCCGGCCACAACTAAATCTCCTGCTAGTAACAAAGTTTTTGAAACAAGCAGTGTCAAGGAAGGTGGTCAGTCGGACTACCCCTATTACTGGAGTAGCACAACCCACAAGAGAGGTGTTGGCGGAAAATCTGCGGTTTATCTATCGTTTGGCAAGGGGTACGGCTGGATGACAGACAGGCGAACGGGAGAGAAAAACTTGCTGGACGTCCATGGCGCCGGCTCTCAACGTAGTGATCCGAAATCTGGAGACCCAGCGCTGTTCCCCTATGGTAGAGGTCCGCAGGGTGACGTGTTGCGTATCTGTAATTTTGTGCGATCTGTGCGCGGCGGCAAGGCGACCTCGGTACTGTCCGGTCCAAAGATTGAGACGGCACCTGCCCCCATTGCTACCCAACGGGGCGGTAGCCGGTTCATCAAACGGCTGGATAAGGACGGAGACAGCAAGGTTTCCAGAAGTGAATTTGACGGCCCTCCTGCTCATTTTGATACCCTTGATAAGAATGATGATGGATTCCTGAGCGAAGCTGAATCGCCACAAGGGCCTCCTCCAAGAGGTGGCAGACACCTGGGCCGGGAACGTAAAAACTAGCCTTAGTTGCTTCTTTGAAGGTTATCTAATTTGAAAGATTATTGCATGAAGAACCTGGTATAACTGATAAAGATACAAGCTTGCAGGAAATCCGAAAAATCATCTTTTCGTAACATTTTTTACAGGTTCACACTTCTCGGCATGTCCAGACCAGATATGTTTGTCACTTTTCCCATTAAATATTACCGCCCCCAGACGATCAGCCGTTTTGTCCGCTGACTTATTGCCTCCCCGTACTGCAACGTAGACTGCTGAATGACAGTCTCCCTCGCGGTAACGCCCTTGCCATCAACTAGTAATTTATGGTACGTATCAGAACGCGACATGGAACACTTTTAGGGAGATTTAACCCCATTAGTTCAGTTCTAGAAAACTGAACGGTCTCTTATTTACGCAAAACAAATTGAGGCCATGAATTAGACCCGACAATAACATGACATCAATCAGATGGGTAAATCATCCATCTAAGAAACAATTTTGAAAATCGCTCCTTAATGTCAGATCATGCCATTAATTGAAGTTAATTATTTTAATAATCCCAGTCACCCTTATGGAATCACAATGAAAAAAACGTTTCAGATGACACATCCAAAGCTAAAGCTTCCAAGGCTTGTTGAAGCCATCAAGCATGAAGTCAAAAAATATATAAAAAGAGAACGTAGAAAAACTCTACCCACAGATGTTGATTTTTGGGATTTCGACTGCCGGTTCGGCGTTGATGAGGCAACTAGTGAAGTTATTCATATATCCGCCATTAATAAATACATCTCTCAGGCCGAATCAAAACAGCTTGAATCGTTTTATTTGGAAATTCTGGTCAAACCTGGGCATCGAAGCAAAAAGCCCATTGAGTATAATTCAGAGCAAGAATAAAGAAGACGAAGGGAACACAGGTAACGGTGAAGCAGGTGTCACCCAGCATCAACTTTGAAGTGCGACACCTTTTACAAAATCCGTGCATATAACGCCCCGCGAACACATGCGTTTTCTTGAGTCAGGTTCAACAAATCACCTCGAGCAAAGTTAATTACAAAACTGGCCGGCGAGTGGCCGGGTTAACTGAGTCGTTATATGAATAAAAACATCTCATGATTAAGCTCATTTCTCTTGGAATTTTATCTGGAGCTTTTTTTAGTACGACATTCATACTCAATGAAGTTATGAGCCTAGAAGGTGGCCATTGGGTGTGGTCGGCATCTCTTCGATATGTTTTTATGGTCTTTTTTTTGGTAATAATCATTTTGTTTAGTGGAGGAGTAAAACAACTGCAGAATGTTCTGAAATTGTTTTATTTGCACTGGCAATTCTGGATAATAGCTGGGAGCGTAGGATTCGGAGGATTTTATGCACTTATTTGCTTTAGTGCCGACTTCTCGCCTGGTTGGGTTGTAGCAGCTACTTGGCAATTTACTGTTGTTGCCAGTCTTTTTGTATTTATGTTATTCGGCCGATCATTCCCTAAGCGGATATGGTTTTTTTCATTGCTCATTTTTGCTGGTGTGGTTCTGGTCAATTTATCTCACTTTGAAAAGCTTGACTTAAAGGCGGTACTCTCCGGCAGCCTTCCCGTACTTGTAGCGGCCTTTTGTTATCCATTCGGCAATCAACTTGTTTGGGAGGCAAAAAATGGAAATACTAAAAAGGTGCCAAGTATAAAATCACCACTTTTAAATAATGTTTTCAACAAAGTGCTATTAATGACTTTGGGGTTTTTTCCTTTATGGGTAGCACTTGTATTAATAATACATCCTTCACCACCAAGTTCATCACAAATTCTAAATACTTCATTGGTAGCATTATTCTCAGGAATATTTGCAACCAGTATTTTTCTTTTTGCACGTAATTTAGCATCTAACTCTAGTGAGCTTGCGGCTATTGACTCTACTCAATCTAGCGAGGTGATTTTTGCTTTGGCAGGTGGAGTGATCTTTTTGAAATCCGAAGCACCAAACATTTCATCAACAATGGGTTTAGTGTTAATCTTAGTAGGCTTGGCTTTTTTCGTTACGTATCAAAAAGTGAACAAGAAAGTAAGAAAGTAAGAAAAACCATATACCAAAAAGATGCACCCTACTTACTCAAACATCCTATTTTCTGTCGCTTTTCGATCTTTGTCTTTCGCTCCACCATTCCGGTAAATCTATTGCCAACCGGTGATTTAGCACGTTATAAATTCAACCTAAACGGGGAAAACGCATGAATGTTCTTACTCGAATCACACTCCTGATCATTCTATTACCTACAATGAGTTTCGGAGGGGATACACTTAAGCACGAAGAACATGAGAAACATGAGAAAGCCCCAATAACTTCCGGCGCAGAGATGCTCTCCCATGAATTACGCAGTTTACTCTCAAAAGAAATGCAAGCATTACAGAACGGCATGATGTCTATCATCCCCGCATATATTTCTGGAAACTGGGGCGAAATCGAAGCTACCGCAGAAAAAATGGCAAGTAGCTATATTTTGAAACAAAGCCTGACAGAAAGCCAAGTAAAGGAGTTGCATTCAGTATTGCCACATGAATTTGTTAAAAAAGACCAAAGATTCCATTATCTGGCAGGGATGCTTAAACATGCTGCAAAAAATAAAAAACCAGAATTAATAAATTTTTACTTTTCAAAGATGAATGAATCGTGTGTTGGTTGCCATGCAGTATTTGCAACGCATAAATTTCCGGCCTTAACACCAACGAAAAAGGGTGAGCATATCTACTAGGACTAATAACGATCTCATGCAATCGAGAAAATGCCCACTCCCCTCGCACTTTACCGCTGATGCCAGACGATAAGATGAAAAACACGTTGATTTCCACAAACTTTATCAACTTTTTAACATTTTCATGAATAGAAGAACAGATCAACCAAAGTTCATTGTTGTACCCCACTTGCCCTGTGTTAAACATTGGGTTTAAAAAAGTAAACATAAGGAGATCTCTATGTACGCAGTAGCCATAAATGGAAGTCCACGGAAAGGCGGAAATACAGAATTACTCCTTCAGGAAGTGCTCGGTGAACTGGATGACGTAGGCTGGGAAACAGAGCTTGTAAAGGTTGGAGGTACTGCTATTCGGGGCTGTATGGCTTGTCAGAAGTGCTTTCAAAACAAAGACAATGAATGTGCAGTAAAAAAGGATAACTTTAACGAAATATTTTCAAAAATGCTCAGAGCTGATGCCATGATTCTAGGTTCACCAACCTATTTTGCTGCTATATCTGCAGACTTAAAGGCACTGATTGAAAGAGCTGGATATGTCGCTTATGCAAACGACCACGCCTTTTCTGGGAAAATTGGAGCAGCAGTTGTCGCCGTCAGAAGGGGTGGAGCCACCCATGTATATGACACCATTAACCACATGTTCCAGATGTCGAGAATGATCCTCCCGGGCTCAACCTACTGGAATATGGGCTATGGCCTAAACAAAGGAGATGTGAGTGAAGATGAAGAAGGCTTAGCAAATATGCGTCACCTTGGAAAATGTATCGATTGGCTTGGTAAGTCCATTAAACCTAATATGGACAACTTCCCAAAGGGGTAGCTTTTCCACTTAGGAGGCAAGGGAATTGCCTGAAAGAGCTGCTGGCTCCTTCCAATACACTTTTTGACGATAAAAAGTGTATTGGAAGCCCAGATATCACAGATATCAGACAATGGGGAACGGATACGATACCTACCTATTATATCATCCATACCTGCCAAAACACCGTCCATCTTTTCCACTTAGGGTCACCTGCTTCACCTCAACAGGAAAACGTGGCGTCCAGTCTTAAAAAGCAACACCCATCCTCTACCCGTAAAACACCAAATCACGTAACAAAGCTCATCACATCTTTTAACTGTTAAGGGCAACAGTTTACAATCAGCAGTTTTTAATAAATACACTGCAGAGTATTCCTTGTAGTAATATGTTGGCAACTCTTTGCTCAACCTATCTATTCGAGAACACAAACTCTTAACATTACAACGACACAGGAGATGAACACATGACGGCAAAGGTTACTTTCCTCATTTCACTTTCAACAATCCCCCTTGCAGGTTTACTGTTTATGGCAACATCTACCCCGGCAATAACATTCGCTGATTGCAGCAACTTAAAGGGCTGCGAAAGAAAACTTTGCGAGCTGGGAAAACAACTTACTCTTGCTCAGAACAGTGGCAATAAGCAACGGGCGGATGGATTAAAAAAGTCATTGGAACAAGCTAAAACGCACTGTACTGACAAGGGCCTCAGAGAAGACCTGGTCAAAAATATTAAAGCTGAAAAAGAAGACATTACCGAGTATGAAGTAGACCTCAAAACGGCTGAAGAAGCCCTTAAGGCTGATACGATTTGTAAGTTTCAGAAAAAAATTACAGAAAAGAAAAGCAAGATAACACGTCTTGAAACTGAGTTGTCTGATTTAGATTAACGGCAACTTTCAATCAACAAGGGATTAGAAGAACTTAATCCAAGACAGGTAATATTAATATTCCAATGGCCCCCCTTAACATCACCACGGAATTACTGTTCATATTGTTTGCAGTAGCTTTTGTTGCAGGGTTCATCGACACTCTCGCTGGTGGTGGCGGCCTTATTGCTCTCCCTGCTCTTATTATTAGTGGACTGCCTCCTCTTGCAGCACTAGGAACCAACAAACTACAAGGTTCCATGGGCACTGCGACCGCAAGCTACGTCATGCTTAAAACTAAAAAGGTCTATTGGCATAATGTGCGGGAAATTATGTTTTCTGCTTTTCTCGGGTCACTGATGGGGACAATTGCAGTTCAGTTTATTAACACGGGAATTCTGAACTTTGTCATTCCAGTGGTCCTGGTGTTTACATCAATCTATTTTTTGGCCGCACCACAAGTCCACATAGAGAAAAAGAGGTCACGTCTCTCTCAAAACCACTATCAAAAAATAGTTGTCCCCATCATTGGCTGGTACGATGGAATGTTTGGGCCGGGTACCGGCTCTTTTTTTGCCATGTCGGGTGTATCACTTAGAGGGCATGGGTTAATTGATGCAACAGCTATTGCCAAAACACTCAATTTTTCAACGAATATAGCCTCTTTATTTGTATTTTTAATTGCGGGAAAAGTTGTCTGGAGCATTGGTCTTGTAATGATGGCAGGACAGTTTGCGGGCGCATGGGGAGGGGCACGATGCTTATTTAAAATAAACCCCCAATTCCTGCGTTTTTTAGTCGTTGCAATGTGCCTTGGAATGCTTGCTAAATACATTTATGCCATGGGATGGGTTGGATAATATGTGGTATAGCAGTATAACAATTCTGAACAAACAGAAAAGAACTCCAACAATCATACCCAACAGGCAATAAAGGATGATCGATAAAAGCAGAATCCCGGAAGCACTACTCCCCCTTCTTGAAGCAAAACTTCAGGGGAGAATGGAGGAGATACACTTTCCTCCCCCGGTATTTGACTCGATGCAGGGAGATGTCATAGATTTTGATATCGAAAAAGAGTCTTTTACCAACAGATTCCCCATACTAACCGAACATTTAAACCCGTATGGAAACATGCAGGGAGGTATTATTGCAGCTGCAATTGATAATACCATCGGGCCTCTCAGTTTGCTGGTTTCATCTCCAAGTTTCACCCGTTATCTTACAATCAAATACGGGAAAGTTGTCTCTCCGGATCTTGACTATATCACTGTTACAGCTACATTCACTGGAAAAAAGAAACGACAGCTTTTCTTTGAAGCAGTGGTGGAAGATAGCGAAGGTAACAAACTTGCTTCGGCAAAGGCAACGCATTGGGTTATTGACTAATGATTGCCTTGAAAGAGTGACACCCAATCGAATATGAGCATGGCATTATTAATCGCAATTGGGCACTGCTCTTTGTCCGTCAGACACATAACCAGCAACTGAAAAAGGTTCTACGATGAATAGAAAAGAACAATCCTCATTTAAAGCAGTTGAAATTCTTCTGCTATCGTTTTGTCATTTTGTCCACGACGTTTACTCTTCTTTTCTCGCTCCTCTGTTACCGCTACTAATTGAAAAGCTCTCTATTTCCTTGACCCAGGCTGGCTTTCTCTCTGCTGTTATGCAGCTACCTGCTCTGATGAATCCCTTTATTGGAACGCTTGCCGATCGTTCCAATCTTCGATTCTTCGTCATTCTTGCTCCCATGCTCACAGCAATCCCTATGAGCCTGATCGGATTGGCCCCAAGCTACGGGGTTCTCCTGCTCCTGCTCTTTATAGCCGGTATCAGTATTGCCATGTTCCACGTACCAGCTCCTGTAATGGTTGCTAGGTTAGCAGGCTCCAAAAAGGGCCGGGGAATGAGCTTCTTTATGACCGGGGGAGAACTGGCTCGTACGGTTGGGCCATTGACTGCCGTAGGTGCTGTCTCTCTTTTAGGACTTGAAGGCTTCTGGCCAATTATGGTTGTTGGTATCGCTGCATCGGGATGGCTCTTTGTTCGATTTAAAGATATTGATCTCTCCTTTCATAATCGGGCCAAAAAGACCTCGATCACCACTACTTTTTTGGAGATGAAACATATCCTGATACCGCTTACAATTATCCTGCTGGCTCGAAGTTTTATGCATGGTTCCATGACCGCTTTTCTCCCCATTTTTATTCAGGGTGAGAACGGTAGTCTCTGGCTTGGTGGTATGGCGCTGATGCTGTTTGAGGCCGCAGGGGTAGCTGGCATATTAGCAGCCGGATCGCTCAGCGATTACTTTGGGCGCAGGAAAATGCTACTTATCTCCCTTATCGGAGCCCCCATAAGTGTCCTATGCTTTGTTCTTAGTGATGACTGGATCAGGATGGCATCACTCCTCTGTTGCGGCTTTTTCTTACTCTCCACTACCCCTGTTATGCTTGCACTTATCCAGGAACATTCAGGAGACAGTCCAGCTGCCGCGAACGGTATGTTTATGATGATATCCTTTATGGCACGTGCATCCATGGTGGTTGTTATCGGTCTCATTGGTGATCAAAGCGGCTTACAAACTGCCTATCTTTTCAGCGCCTGCGCCGGAGTGATTGGTATCCCATTTATCTTCATGCTACCAAAACAAATCGCCCCCAAACAGGATATCTAAAACAATTCCCTTTAATTTCCGAAAATATGCATTAAAATATAATGTAACGGAAATTAAAATGTGCTTACAAATATCTGGAACTGCCTATGGAATTCAAAGACTATTACACCACCTTAGATATTAATCGTGACGCCACTCAGGATGAAGTAAAACGAGCCTACCGTAAACTTGCCCGTAAATACCATCCTGACATCAACAAGAAAGACACCGCCGAACAACGCTTTAAAGAAATTGGTGAAGCCTACGAAGTTTTACAGGATATCGAAAAACGGGCTGCTTATGACAAATTCGGCAAAGACTGGAAAGCAGGGCAGGACTTCGACCCACCACCTGATTGGGACAATGGTTTTGAGTTTAATGGTGGTGGCTATACGGAGAATGACGCCTCACAGTTCAGTGATTTTTTCGAATCACTTTTTGGTGCACAGGGTGGTCCAGGAGCAGGACAGCATGGCCCTTTCACCGGTCAGCATGCTCGGTATTCCGGAAAGGGTCAGGATCTGCATGCTAAAATCGTAATCCATCTGGAAGACAGCTATAAAGGCAGCAAACAGTCACTTACTCTGCAACGCCCTGCCGTTGATGAATCGGGCCATGTTATCACCCGGCCCCACACTCTTCAGGTTTCCATTCCCAAAGGAATCACCGAAGGACAGCAGATCAGACTTGCCGGACAGGGCGCAGAAGGTATGAGTGGTGGCGTTAATGGTGATCTCTTCCTAGAAGTCGCATTTGCAGCACATGCTCATTTTATCCCAGACAATCGCGATATCACGCTCACACTTCCTATTGCCCCCTGGGAGGCCGCACTTGGTGGCGCAATCCCTGTTCCAACACTTGGTGGAACCGTTGAGCTGAAAATACCGCCAAATTCCCAAACAGGAAAGAAACTACGCCTCAAAGGTCGCGGTCTCTGCTCACAAAAGGCAAAAGGCGATCAATATGTGACACTCGCCATTATGACACCAAAAGCCGTTACAGATAAAGAGACCGAACTCTACAAGCAGATGAAAAAAGAGATGTCTTTTAACCCTCGCAGCCACCTTGGAGTATAACCATGACAACAGAACTCCACTACACAATCATTGATGAGAGCTGCGAATACAGCCTTCGCGAACTCTGTACTGTCTGTAAGGTTCACGCCCAGTTTGTTCAGGAACTGATCGATGAAGGTATTCTCTCACCCGAAGGCCAGAATCCTGGAGAATGGCGATTTGCAGCAGTGGAAATCAGACGAATACAGCTTTCCATCCGCCTTCAGGAAGATCTTCGTATCAATCTTCCCGGTACTGCCCTTGCCCTTGACCTGCTCGATGAAATCGACCAGCTACGGCGCAGCAAATCTCATCTTGAACAATTCTATGCGCTCAATAAACAGAGTTGATAAAAACAGTTATCCTGTGCCGGTGATTGACAAACAGAGGGGCATGACTACTCTTTTGTAACTGTATAATCACTTTCAATTTTCTTCGGAGCTTACAATGAAAACGACACTTTTTATCCCCATATTTTTGATTCTTAGCCTGCTCCTCTCTTCATGTGCCGATGGGCCCAATAAAGCTGGAATGGGTGCCGCCGGTGGTGCTGCAGGTGGTGCACTGATTGGCCAGGCCATTGGCCAAAATACAGAGGCCACCCTGATTGGTCTTGCCATTGGAGGCATGCTTGGTTACATGATTGGTAATGAAATGGACAAGTTCGACAAGCAACAGCTCAACCGCGTTTATGAGCAAGGTACTTCAGGACAGACGAATTCCTGGCGTAATCCCGATTCAGGCAACCAGTATCAGGTTACCCCGCAGGCAGCGACATATCCCAATCCATCCACGAATCAGCCCTGTAGACAGGCTGAAATCCAGACCCTTATTGACGGCAAAACTGAAACGGCATACAGCACGGCATGTCGTGACAGTAACGGCCGCTGGCAGCTAAAGAACTGATTGATATGCAGAAAGGCAGTATTACAGTAGTTACGGCTCAGCATATGCACCTCGTAGATATCACCAGCGAGGTACAGCAGCAAATTACCCAGACAGGGGTTGAAGAGGGGATCTGTTATCTTTTCAACCCTCATACCACAGCAGGACTCACCATCAATGAAGGCGCCGACCCGGATGTACGAACGGATATCATAAAGGGCTTGAAAGAGATTGTCCCACTCGACTATCCGTTTCAACACATGGAAGGAAATTCTCCATCTCATATTATGGCCTCTTTAATGGGAGCATCACTCACCCTGATGGTCAGCAATGGTTTACTACAACTCGGAACCTGGCAAGCACTGTACTTCTGTGAATTTGACGGTCCACGTACCAGAAATATTCACTGGAAGCTGCTCACAACCAACTAACACTTTTTCAATCAAATCCCATGGAAAATGATCCCCATCAGATGTGCTTTGGCCTGAACACTGAGCTTGACCGCGAATCTATCACTATTTTTTTACAGCTTATGGGAAGACCAGCACTTGCAAAAACTCTGGCTGACCGATTATCTAGTGAAGACATTCAAGATGTAGTACATTATTTCACTGGCGTTCTGAAATTACATCTGAGCGAAGATGAATACCATGAACTGTTTCTCTTAGAACAGTCCCCCCATCCTCATAAATAACGTTAAGAGCTCATTATGGCACACGACATTCTCTACGACCTCCGCAGTTTCATTGAACTACTGCGCCGTGAAAATCAGCTTCTGGTAATTGATGAAGAAGTTGACCCAAATCTTGAAATTGCTGAAATCCATCGCCGTGTCATAGAACGCAAAGGGCCGGCACTTCTATTCACTAAGGTGAAGGGAAGTTCTTTTCCAGTGGTTACCAATCTCTTCGGAACGGCAAAACGACTGGAACTCGCCTTTGGCTCACGTCCGCAAAAGTTTGTTCAGGATCTTGTAAATCTCACCGAATCAATAATGCCGCTCAAGGCCAAAAAACTCTGGGATAACCGGAATTTCTTTATGGATGGCCTTAAGATTGGCCTCAAAGAGAAAAAGTACGGACCCATCCTTGAGAACTGTCAGCTCCCCCCACGTTTAAGCAGCCTTCCCATGCTTACATCTTGGCACAGTGACGGAGGAGCATTCGTGACACTGCCCCTGGTGTATACAGAGCATCCAGGCGGCAAAGGTCATAATCTTGGTATGTATCGTATTCAGCGTCATGACGAGACCACAACGGGTATTCACTGGCAGATACACAAGGGTGGAGGCTACCATTACCACGAGGCCGAAAAGCTGAACCAGCCATTGCCGATGACACTGTATATTGGTGGCCCGCCTGCCCTGATGCTGTCGGCCATCGCCCCCTTGCCTGAAGATATCCCAGAACTCATGCTTACCTCTCTGTTAATAGGTAAAAAACTCGACATGACGCCTGACCCGAAAGGTGGTCATCGGCTTGTTGCCAATGCTGAATTTGCAGTTCGTGGTATTGTACCACCTCATTTAAGGAAACCTGAAGGGCCTTTTGGGGACCATTACGGGTACAACTCATTGCAGCATGACTACCCAGTATTCCAGGCCTCTCATCTGTATCATCGAAACAATGCTATCTATCCTGCAACCATTGTTGGCCGCCCCAAACAGGAAGATTATTTTATAGGCGATTTTCTTCAGGATCTTCTTTCACCTCTTTTTCCACTGGTGATGAAAGGGGTGCGTGAATTAAAGACATTTGGTGAAACCGGATTCCACTGTCTTGCCGCTGCCAGAGTCGCCGACCGTTATCCCCGTGAAGCCTTTGCCTGTGGTCTGCGGGTACTTGGTGAAGGGCAACTCTCTCTTACAAAGTTCCTGATACTTACCGATGGTGATCTGGATATTACAGACTTCCCTAAACTCTGGGTCCATGTACTTGAGCGCATCAAATGGGATAGGGATCTCTTTGTCTTTGCCAATGTATCACAGGATACTCTGGATTACACAGGGCCTTCAGTCAATAAAGGCTCAAAAGCTATGATGATGGGGCTGGGCAAAGAGAAAAGACGTGAGTTGCCAACGGAGTTTTCAGGAAACAGCCCCGAACATTGCCAAAAGGTGAAGGCCTACCTTCCGGGAACACTTGTTCTCCAGACTTCCGGGTACGAGCAAGAACCGGACCTTGCCGAGCGTATCGCAAAAGACCCTGCACTCAGTGACTGGCCGGCAATTCTACTTGTAGATAACTGCGAAGAAGCCACCTGCTCAGTGCAGGAATTTCTTTGGACGTTTTTCACCAGATTTGAACCAGCTGCTGATATCCATGGTGCAGCAAGCAGTGTACAGCGATTCCATGTGGGACTCACACCACCAATCGTATTCGATTGCCGCCTCAAACCCTGGTATACTGATGTGCTCGAAGTTGATGAGGCCACTCGAAAGCTTGTGGATTCCCGTATTGATATACTGCTGCCCCCGAATCTCCGCTAAAAATGGATATTAAGCCGATTCGGTTACAAAAATTTCTTGCCATGGCAGGTATTGCCTCGCGTAGAAAAGCAGAAGAGTATATCAGTGCCGGTCGTATCCAGGTTGATGGCAAAGTCACCACTGAGATGGGCCAGAAAATTCAGCCCGGCATCAATACAATACTTTTTGATAACCACAAAGTAGAGACAAAAGAAAAACTGATATACATACTCCTTAACAAACCAAAGGGCTATGTCACAACACTCTCTGACCCCCAGGGACGTCCTATAGTTACCGCACTATTACACGGGATAGAAGAAAGGGTATTCCCAGTTGGAAGACTTGATCTCGACACCGAAGGGGCTCTTTTGCTTACCAACGACGGTGAACTAGCACAAAATATTCTGCACCCTAAATATGAGGTACATAAAACCTACGAGGCGCAGGTAAAAGGCTTACCCTCCAGCCAAGCAATACAATCTCTGGAAAAGGGGATTTTACTTGAGGAAAAGAAAACCGCACCGGCTAAACTGCAAATTATACGTAAAAGCAAACGAAAATCAGTTATTATCATCACCATTCATGAAGGAAGAAAACGGCAGGTAAAAAAGATGTTTCAGGCCATAGGTCATCCGGTGCAATCCCTCAAACGGCTAGCCTATGGCAAACTTGGACTTGATAATTTACCCGTTGGTAAATTCAGGATACTCAGGAAAAATGACATAAAAAGGATTTTTTTAAAAAAAAACCCTTTACAAACAAAAAAATAGCTGATTAAATTTGAATAGTTATCTGCTAGAATAATAGATATACCGAACCAAGGGGTGCAATTTAATTGTCTCCAAAGTCTTTTTGCAAAGAATTTTGATTACAATTTACACTTATTAATCTTTTTTTATATTCTGGACGCTGCAAACACTGCAATGTTCACTTGAATGCACAGGAGCCAGGCATGAACAAATCTGAGTTAATTGAAGCATTGTCCCAGGACATCGACCTGCCACACAGGGAAGCTGCGGCAATTACAAATACCATTATCGAAACCATGACCGAAGCACTGGCTAAAGGTGACAGTATTGAGATCAGAGGTTTTGGTAGTTTTGTCATTAAGACTTACGGTTCCTATGAAGGGCGCAATCCAAAAACTGGTGAAAAAATCAAAGTAAGACCTAAAAAACTTCCCTTCTTCAAGGTTGGAAAGGATTTGCGTGAACAGGTAAATGAAGGCAAGTAAAACCTGCCCTATCCCTCCTGAACAATTCCCCCTACAAGGTCATATATTTGTGCTTCGGTGATTCGTACTTGTACGATATCACCGGGGTTTGCTGTGCCATCATTTATATACACAATACCGTCAATATCAGGCGCCTGATACACTGTTCGCCCTTCCAATAAAAGATCAGTCTCTCGACTGAGTCCTTCCACAAGCACTGGAATTGTCTGTCCTATATATTTTTGCAGTATCTCTTTAGAGATATCTGCCTGCAGGGCAAGTATTTTCTGCATTCTTTGCTGTTTTACTTCTTCAGCAACCTGTGCCTCAAAAAACTCAGAACGCGCCCCTTCTTCATTGGTGTAGGAGAACACTCCCACATGATCAATTCTGTACTGTCGTAAAAAATTCTCCATCTGCTCAATATCTTGGACCGTTTCTCCTGGAAATCCTACCATCATCGTGGTTCTGAGAGCAATATCCGGAACAGCAGTACGTATCCTGTCTATAAATTCACAAAGGTCATCATACCCGTATCGGCGATGCATCTGTTTCAGAATAGTATCCGATACATGCTGAAAAGGAATATCCATATAGGGTACTATTCTCGGTTCGCTTTCCATAAGCTGATAGAGCTCTGCCGTAACTCCTGTCGGATAGAGATACATAAGGCGTAGCCATGGAAATGTTGTCTCACGTAAGATACTAGAAAGTAGACTAATAAGATTGCTCTGATCATCCAAATCATTGCCATAGGCAGTGAGATCCTGAGCAATAAGCGATATTTCTTTCACACCGTTTGACTCCAGGTGCTGCAGTTCCATTATGATATCTGAAATATCCCGCGAACGTAGATCTCCTCTGATTGAAGGAATCATACAATAGGTACAACGATTATTACACCCTTCTGTTATTTTGACAGAACTCCTGAAAAATGGGGTGGAAAGTGTACGAGGCAGATCAGCATTCATTAAAAAGCGGTCGGGACAGTATGATTTTTCAGTCTGTTTTCCATCGAGTAATTTTTGCAGAAGCATTGCGATATCAGGCACACCTTCGGTACCCACAAAAAGGTCGACTTCCCGCATATCAGTTGCAAGGGCATCCGCATAGCGCTGTACAAGGCAACCCGTGACAACAAGTAGTTTCTCCGGATCATCATCCTTGTACTGTCCCATCTCAAGAATAACTTCAACCGCTTCTTCAACGGCAGGTTGAATAAACCCGCAGGTATTAACAATAAGTACATCAGCGACGGCCGGATCGTCCGTAAGGTCCCAGCCATTCGCCTGAAGTATACCAAGCATAACCTCGGAATCAACAAGATTTTTAGCACATCCAAGGCTTACAAGATGGAAACTAGCCATAACTCAGACCTCCTTAAAAGTTGACAATGCTACTATTGAATTCATAAGCTGCTTAATCTGCGCCTTTCCCTTTCTCTTAAATACCTTGCCGCCATATCCTGGCTTCCAGTCATCTTTCCATAGCTCATCCGATGCCAGAAAAAGAGCTGCAAAATCAATTTTTCTAAACGCTGCCACGGCGCAGAGGGCTGAATATTCCATATCCACAGCTCCTATATCATATTTTTCGGCCAGTGCCTGAAGCATCTTTCTTGATTCTCTAAAAGGAGCGTCCGTTGACCAGAAAGGTGTTGCCTCCTTCACATCAAATTCAGATTGCATATTGACCAGATAGCGGGAAGATGGGTTGGAAAAGTCCTGATCAGTATAATAGCGAGATGTGCCTTCACCGGAATAAGCAACTCCCCCAAGAACTGAATCTCCAACACGTAAATCAGGGCTGACAGCGCCGCACCATCCAGCCATAATTATTTTAGTCGCACCAAGCGCTATAAGCTTCTCAAAAACCATTGTAGCCATGGGCGCACCAACGGCAGGACCTGCAACAAAATAGTCATTATCAGTGCTCACCACTAGTCCGGAATGGAATAGGAAGCGCTGGTCACCACCGCGATCAACAAGTGTCTGCAAAGCAAACCTTGCCTCCGTTGGATTCACAAATAAAATACCGCATGATGGAATACTTCTTTCTGTTGCGGCACGTTCTGGATGAATAATAATATCGTCTTTCATTGCAGCCTATAGGTAAACTTGAGTGTTATTTAAACGCAAAAAGGCTGCAGATTACTCTGCAGCCTTTTAAAACTCAATGATTTGTTCGTTCCAGCCTAGCAACAAACAAATCAAACTGAAACTAAATTAGCCAATCAAAGGATTTGCATAAAGAAGGATCAGAGAAACAACCAGTCCGTAAATAGCACAGGATTCAGCAAGAGCCATACCGAGGATCATGAAAACCATCAATTTAGGCTGTACTTCTGGGTTACGAGCAAGACCCATGGTAGCGCCCTGTCCAACATTACCGATACCAATACCAGCACCAAGTCCAGCAAGTCCAATTGAAAGTCCAGCACCAATACAAACAAGTCCGAGCATCAAAGCATTTGATTCCATTGTAATTCTCCTAAAAAAGTTTTTTTGTTTTGGCCTTCTTCTTAATACTATATAAAAATTTATTACTTATACATTTACTTCTTTACTGTCCACTCTAAATCAATGGGCATGCTCATTAGACTGACCGAAGTAAACAACGGTGAGCAGAACAAAAACCATGGCCTGAACCAGAGATACCAGTACACCAAGAAGCATAATTGGCAGTGGGGCAAAATACGCACCGGCCAGCATAAAGAGGATTCCAAGAAGGGTCTCTTTAGCCATGATGTTACCGAAAAGACGAATAGAGAGTGAGAGCAGACGAGCAATATTACTGATAAGCTCGATGGGCAGCATCAAAGGAATCAGAACCGGGATGGGTCCAAGAAAGTGTTTGATATAGCCCATACCATGGGCACGAATACCGATGGCATGATGTGTTACCCAGACAATGATGGTCAGTGCCAAGGTGGTATTAATAGATGAAGTCGGAGACATAAAACCGGGGATAAGACCAATAAGGTTACCCACAGCAATGTAGAGTGCAAAGGTGGAAATCATTGGGAAAAGCTTCTCGGTGAGTTCACTTCCCATATTGTCATTAAAAAAGTCGTACATTCCACCAATAAGTAGTTCCCAGAAATTCTGCCCCTTACCAGGGATCATCTCAATATTACTGAGGGTCAACTTACCAACCACTACCAGAAATATCATAACAAACCATGTATAGGTCATATACGGTTCACATAATTTTTCCAGAAATGTATTACCAATAGGACCATGTGGAATCGGCAGCCCTAATTTCTCCAAAATAAGTGAAATAAATAGTATCGGATGTTCCATAACTCTCCCTCTTACCCTTTCCTTCTAAAAAAGTAGCGTCCTGCCACACTGAGCGTCGTCAGAATAATGGCAAAAACTACAGTTGATAGCCCCAGAAGCAACCCAATCACATCAGCCTTACCGCTCCGTACAAAGAACAGCAGGATCACAGCGATTACAGCCAACCGGAGCCAAAATTTAACAATATAAACAGACTTCCCACTCTGTTTCTTTTCCTTTTCCTCTCCCTCCTTTGGAGGTTCGAAGGTTTTCAGAAAAGAATCAATATCTCTGTGCCCTGAAAAAAAACTCGCTATGGCAATTACTCCGCCAACAAGCACAGACTGGGCAAAAGACCATGACATAATCGGCCACGATCCACCTGCCAGTACCACTAGGACCCCGATACTTACTAGCTGTACCTGTTTTAGAGAAATATCAAGCACAGCCAATCAACCTTCCAGGTCCTCGTCCTTTGTTTTCGCCGCCGGTGTGCGTAAAATATCAAAGAGACTTTTAAAGCCGGCGAATATCCCAAAGGCCAAACCAATAAATGTGAACCAGGGTGAAGTACGTCCATCAAAGAAATGTTCATCCAGATAGATACCGCCCCCAAGGCCAATAAAAATTGCGGCCACAAAAGTAAAACCAATATGTCCGTAATTACCGAGCAGGTCAACCATTTCGGTACTTAATTTTTTAGCCATTTTTATCACCACCTTCTAGTCGTCTGAAAACTCTGTGGCAATCGATCAAATTTGTTATCATGCCTACCCGCCAAAGTCAACGAATTTTTTACTTTTAAGCCAATTTTTTGAATGACCATTCAGTCATTTTTATGCATTTTTCGAGGTCTTCTTGGCTATGTGCAGCCGATACAAAAGCAACCTCAAATTGAGACGGAGCAAGGTAAATACCCTCACTTAACATTTGTCTGTAATGTACTCCGTAACGATCTGCATCTGATTTCATGGCTGAATTAAAATCTGTCACCGGACTCTCTGTAAAAAATCCTGTCATAAGTGAACCTACCCGATTTAATGTAACAGGAATCCCCGCAGTTTCTGCTGCTTTGTTTAACCCGTCCGCCAAAAATTCTGCTTTTTCATTAAGCTCTTTATAAAACTCACCTTCACGCAGGAGCTTCAAGTTTGCAATTCCTGCTGCCATGGCCAGAGGATTCCCGGAAAGTGTCCCGGCCTGATAAACTGGTCCATCCGGGGCAACCATATCCATAATCTCAGCCTTTCCACCGTAGGCTCCCACGGGTAATCCACCACCGATAATTTTGCCAAGACACGTAAGATCAGGCATAATATTGTATAATTCCTGCGCGCCACCGTAGGCAAGACGGAATCCAGTAATCACCTCATCAAAAATAAGGACAATACCAAGCTCTTCCGTGAGGGCCCGTAATTTCTGTAAAAAAGTTTTTGAGGGAGGAACACATCCCATATTACCAGCAACCGGTTCCACAATAACACAGGCAATCATATCCGCCTTAGCCCTTAGAGTTTGTTCAAGCACTTCCTCATCATTATAAGGGATGGAGATCGTATTTTTCACAATATCTTCAGGGACCCCAGGACTCCCTGGAATACCAAGTGTAATGACTCCGGATCCCGCCTTAATAAGAAATGAATCAGCATGTCCATGATAGCAGCCATCAAATTTTACAATAACATCTTTTCCGGTATACCCTCTGGCAAGCCGGACAGCACTCATGGTCGCCTCGGTACCTGAGTTCACGAACCGAACCTTCTCCACCGAGGGGACTGCTTCAACCACCATGGAAGCCAATGCCATCTCTTTTGTGGTAGGAGCTCCAAACGAGGTGGAATCCCCTGCTGCTTCAATTACCGCATCAACTATTTCCTGTGGTGCATGACCATGAATCATTGGGCCCCACGAGCAGACGAAATCGAGGTACTCATTTCCATCGACATCATACAACTTGGACCCCTTGGCCTTTTGGATAAAAACTGGATCACACCCAACGGAACGACAGGCCCTGACAGGACTGTTAACACCACCAGGAATCACCTTTTTGGCCATCTCAAACATTTTTCCAGAAACAGTTGTGTTCATTTCAACTCCCTTGTATTTGTGTCATTAACAGCCTCGTCACATTCCTGAGAGGATGCTCACTTATAAAGAAATAGTGGAACATACCACGACTCTGATTAATACCTTATAATTTTTTTTCATGTTCTTTGAAAAGAATCTCCGACAGAATTCCTCATACTCAAACAGAACTGTGATATCCCGAATAGTAGAAAGCTATGAAACAACTTCAAGCTTGACCTTTTTCGTTTTATACACATTGTATGCATGAAACATGCTGTAAAGTGGCCCTGATTCTGCTCATATTTTTCTTGTCATGGAAAACGGCAAAGGGTACATTGCAGTAACCAAATGAATAACGTCTGTCTTCCTATTTAAAACTAAAGACAGTTAAAGATCCCATTAAGATTGGAGAAATACCATGGCCAGCGATAAAATAAATGATGTCAGCGATGCTGACTTTGCATCGATAACAGGTTCCGACACCCCTTGTCTTGTGGATTTTTGGGCCCCTTGGTGCGGTCCATGTAAGGCTATCGGCCCCGTTGTAGAAGCGCTTGCCGACGAATATGCCGGAAAAGTAACCATCGTTAAGATGAATGTTGACGACAACCCTGAAACTCCAGGAAAATTTGGTATTCGGGCCATTCCGACTCTTATTCTCTTTAAGAGTGGTGAAAAAGTTGACCAGGTTACCGGAGCTGTTGGCAAAGCTCAGCTTATCGAGCTTATTGAAAAAGCTTTATAAAAAAACAGTCAGGCTTTTCACATATTTGTTAGTGCAGAGCCTGACCAGTACTCCTATTCACATCGTTGCACTCCATGGATAAAACTCATTTTCAACTGATTATTTTAGGTGCTGGTCCCGCTGGACTTACAGCAGGGCTCTACGCAGCGCGAGCCAGAATGAACCACCTCCTTATAGAAAAGGGTGCCGAAGGCGGACAGGTTCTTCTCACCGACTGGATCGATAATTACCCTGGCTTTCCCGACGGTATATCCGGGTTTGAACTGTCCGAGAAAATGGCTGCCCATGCCAAGCGCTTTGAACTTAACTCGATGTTTGGCAATGTCCTCTCCATGGACCTTACGGAACCGATTAAACGTCTGGTGCTCGAAGATGGTCCTGATCTTACCTGTGACACTCTGATCATCTGTAGCGGAGCTCACCCGCGTCCCCTTGAAATTCCCGGTGAAAAGGAATTAATCGGAAAGGGCGTTTCCTACTGTGCAACCTGCGATGCTCCTTTCTACCGTAATATGCATGTTGCAGTTGTTGGCGGAGGAAATACTGCCGTCCAGGAAGCATCTCATCTGACTAAATTTGCCAGTAAAGTGACACTTATCCATCGTCGTGATGAGTTGCGGGCCACCAAAATACTTCAGGAAAAAGCATTTGCCAATCCAAAGCTTGAATTTATCTGGAACAGCACCGCAACAAAAGTTCATGGAACAGATGGTGTTGAAGCACTCCATCTCCGTAATACTGATGGAGAGGAATCTGTACTTAAAGTGGATGGTGTATTTGTCCTTATAGGAGTGTTACCCAACAACGAAATGCTGCCGCTTGACCTGTTACAAGCCGATGACGGAGGCTTTATTCCCACCGACATTGAGACCAGAACCGCCGTACCCGGTGTTATGGCAGCAGGAGATATCCGCAGCAAAGAAGTACGACAGGTAATTAATGCGGCAGGAGAAGGTGCAACTGCTGTACTTGCTGCCGAACAGTATCTCACCAATCTTAGCTGAGCCCAATTATAATGCCCCGTTCCTATCAATTTCATATCTTTTCGTCACCTGGTAAAAGCCCTCTTAGCCTTATCCTTATTGGTGCACTGCTATTTGCACTTGGAGGCTGTGCTCAAATCAATGCTCTTTTTGGCGATGGTGAAGAGGATGAAAAAGAGGTTCGTCTTTCCGCGCAGACTCTAGCGGGTAAAGCAATGGATGAATTTTCAAGGGCTCGCTATTACAAGGCGCGAAAAGCTTTTGACGAGATTCTGGATTACTACCCCTTCAGCCCTGAGGCCATGCTTGCACAGCTAAAAGGAGCGGACAGCAACTACTATCTTGAGAATTACCAGGAGGCGCTTATGCTCTATCATGAGTTTGAAGAGCGCCACCCCACCAATGAAGCTATCCCCTACGTTATGTATCAGATTGCAATGTGCCATTATCAGCAGATTGACCGTATTGATCGTGACACAAGTGGAGCGGAAAACGCCATTAAAGAATTCTCAAAACTTCTTCGTGCCTTCCCGAATTCCCCCTATAAAAATGAAGCCAAGGGCAGAATCCGAGCCGCGAATGAATTCATGGTAAACCATGAGTATTTCGTTGTTGAGTTCTATCTCAGAACCGAGAAATACGAAGAGGCGCAAGCCCGACTGCAATATTTAACAAGCACCTATCCCGACGCAACCATTACACCTAAAGCCACCAAATTACTTAAACGCCTTGAAGACGGTGACCCTCCGGGATTCAATCTTTCATCCTGGTTTAAAGACACTCTTCTTCCGGACTGGAAAATGTTTAGCTCCGATGAGGATGGACCCGTCACGGCTCCACCCTCAAAGCAATAAGGATTTAGCCTTTACTCAAAGCTAACACCTTTTCCAGCAAACTGGATATGCTCCGCGCTTTTGTGAACCGGAGCAATCGCATGTACGCCACCGCATTCAGGGCACTTCCCCACGAATGTGGTAAGAGTAAAGGGTGCATTGCATCCCTGACAGGTCGTCTCATACCCGCCACCATCTATTAAATTATCTTTCACAGTGCCGTCATGGGCATTGTATACAAATTCCACTAGATCACGTCCTGTGGAAAATGGACCACCCTGTGATCCGTGTTTGTCGGCCGAACCGCAACTGGGACATCCTGGCATTGAATCTCTCCTTTTTTTCTTTTGGTAGCAATAGCTCACCAGTAGCTCATCTCCATCCGTTTTGCCATTGCCGCATAGAAAAAATTATTGCGTCAAGGGCAAAACAGACGGATATAAACCACTGGTAAACTATTTCAGTATGATGGTTTTCTAAAAACCAAAATATTATTTGATGAGAGTGACCTCAAAGATCAGATCTTACCGTTGAGACACGTTCTCATTCGAGAATGATAAGCACGAGGGGCACAAAAATAAATGGAAAGAAACTATTTTTGTAATTTTTGTTTTTTCTTTAAGGTGACAAGATAGAGATGATCTACTTTGCTTCGAGCCCAGGGCGTCTTACGGAGGAACTTCAGAGAAGACTTTACGGAAGGATTGTTATTGAAACACTTGATTGGTATCCATAATCCCAGTTTTTCCCAGCCATACCACTCTACAAGGGTAGTTATAATTTCCTGAAGTGTTACCCCGTGCATTGGGTTATTAGGCTGTTGCTCACCCACGGGAGGACACCAGAGAATAAAAATAGCCAGGAACTTTGGCTTCAAAATTCATTTCAGCACCCGTAAAGGGATGCACCAATGTAAGAGAAGCTGCATGAAGGGTTAGTCGTTTAATGTCCTTATCTTTGGCGCCATATTTTTTATCACCACAGATGGGATGACCTTTTTCGGCAAAGTGAACACGTATCTGATTCTTTCGCCCGGTCAGCAGATTTACCTCAAGAAGAGAACGTTTTGCCGTTTCCTGCAAAACCTTATATCCTGTTCTGGCAAGCTTTCCCTTCTCAGGATCTTTTACAGAATACATCTTATGAATACTGTTTTCGGTAAGATAGGAGCTGATTATCCCCTCTTTATCAGAGAGTACCCCGTTGATTACCGCAAAATAAGTTTTTGAAAATGTCTGCCACTGTTCTTGAAGAATACGCTTTGCCTTTTCATTTTTTGCAAAAACGATAACCCCCGACGTATCCTTATCGAGACGGTGGACTATAAATATGCGACTACTTGATTTTTTAAGACCCTTGCGAACATAGTCCGTCAGCTTATAGTAGGCTGTGTTTTCCTTGTCTTTTCCATCGCTTACCGTAAGCAGACCATGTCGTTTATTTACGACCAGAATATCATGATCTTCATAGAGCACAGGAACTCCCTTTGGCTGAAATCTTTCGGGAGGACTTTTGAATTTTTTTCGATTTTGCAAGCTGTTCACATCTCTTTTCAGAATTTCACCATGGCGGCGGAGTTACCTTGCGCCGTTTTATTTGAGCAGCAAACCCGGCCAAAAAGCTATCCAGCTGATTGGCAAAAGCTTGCCTGTCCCCTTTGTTCAATGCAGGCGGTCCTCCAGTATCAATGCCATCGGCCCGCAATCCATCCATGAAATTTCTCATACTGAGCCTGGAACCAATAGTATCAACGCTATATAACTCACCACGAGGGTTCAGGGAATGCCCGCCTTTTTCAATAACATCAGCTGCTAAAGGAATATCTGCAGTAACCACCAGATCGCCAGGTTCAAGTCTTTTGACAATTTCATTGTCTGCAACATCAGCTCCTGCCCCCACCTTCACAAATGCAATATGTGGCGAAACAGGTATGGGAACATGCTGATTTGCGACAAGAATCGTCTCGATCCCTGTACGCGCCGCGGCCTTAAACAGGATCTCTTTAATCACCACCGGACAGGCATCGGCATCAACCCATACTTTCATTGAATCTTAACAATATCAAGTGACAATTTTCTTCTCTGCCTCGGCAAATGCTTCTGAAACCGGTGAAACTTCCATGGCCCGGACCGGACAAATGGGCACACAGAGTGAACAACCGGTACACTTATCAGCATCAAAAACAACCTCCATAGAGGGTCTTTTTATAAAGAGGGCGCCAACCGGACAAATACCGGTACATGCTCCGCATTGAAAACATTTTTCATCGTCACGATTAATTGCAGCAGCCAGCCGTTCAGCTTTCACACCAAAGGATTTTAAATAATCCAACCCTGTTTGAACTCTATCCTGCGGGCCCTTTAACTCTAGGATCATAACTCCCTCACGCTGAGGAAGAATATCCGCCTTCAGGATGTTAAACTCCACATCATACTGTTTAACCAGTTGATAAATAATAGGTTCGCTGCTGGTTTCCTTGGGAAACCGTAATATATAAATTCGTGTTGCCATGTTATGCCTCTATCGTATTGCCTAAAGTTCCCTTTAGACAGTTATCCAGTTTGTTACTTTCTTCATCAACTCCTCTACGGGAGCATCGGTATCCAGATTCAACACTTGCTCAAAATCCTTTACGGGTTGAAAACGTTTTTTCTGAGAAAGATATACTTTCCAGTTTCCATCGGATACGGCATTAGGATCCGATGCACGTATTTCTAAACGGCTGCGGACAACTTTTTCCGCACAAAAGCAGTGTACAAAAACAATTCGTATTTCACTTGCGAAATGTTTGCGCAGCAACTCCCGTTCGTCAAAGGATTGATAGGAACCATCGAGCACAACACAAGCTTTTTTATCATCGTTAAAATGTTGGGCAGCATATTCAATTAAAGCATCATAGGTACGCCGGCTGAACTCGGGCGAATATATTCCCTGATCCAGTTCTTCCTGTTGATCTGATACAGAAGAGAGTCCTGCCAGTTCCTTGCGCACCTTATCGGAATTATAGTATTGCAGACCATAATGGCTTGCCCAGGCAGAAGCAAGATAACTCTTCCCCATGGCAATCATGCCGAAAAAAACGACAAGCTGATTTTCAGGCTGTGGCATACTGTTCTGCAAGAAGAAAATGTTTCTTCGCCTGCTGGATCAGGGCAAGCTTGGCCTTTTCGTCCACTGCCGGATCACTTGCTGTAAATAGAGCAATTTTAGCGCGTACATAGGTTCGATAACACTTGTAAAAATTCAGCATACCCAGAAGTCCAGGATCAGCAGATTTTGCCACAAACTGTTCAATAAAGTAGTTTGAAAGCTCAGTATCACCATGAAAGTCCAGGTCCATGGCCAGGAAAGCAACATCTGCTGCCACATCAGTATAGCGGAAACGCTCGTTAAACTCTATACAGTCAAAAATATACACAGGTTCAGAGAGACAGATATTAGCCGAGTGCATATCACCGTGACAATCTCTGATTTTCCCTTCATCCATACGTTCCTGAAAGCGGTCAGTATGGCTCAGAAATTCCTTTGAGTACGCTACAATCGTATCAAACTGGGCCCTAGTAACCGCCCCCTGATCAACAAAGCCCTCGGTCTGCTCAAAATTCTCAAGAACATTTACCGCAACCGAGTCCGCCTTGCCAAAGTTTTTAATCTCGCCATCACCTGCCGCATCTTTATAAAAAGGCACCAGTTGATCAATAATCGAATCAAGATGCTCTCTTGTCAGCTCACCTCGCGCCATGACCCTTCCCATCATCTGCTCTTCTGGCATCCGTGCCATTCTGATGCCATACTCAACAACCTCGCCATCACCATTCAGGCAAAAACTCTGCCCATCTTTATTAATGGTCACCAGCTCTTCGTAGAGATTGGGACAGAGTCTGCGGTTTAATTGCAGTTCCTGCTCACAGTAATATTTTCTTTTTTCGAGTGTGGAAAAATTTAAAAAGCCAAAATCAACGGGTTTTTTCCATTTATATACGTAATCTCCTGCAAGCAAAACAAAAGAAATATGGGTCTGCAGCAGCTGTACATCTGCTGCCCCGTGTGAATAACTGTTTTCCTGCTGCAAAAATTGAATATAAGAGGGAAGTGTTACATCACTCATCAAAAACTCCTTAAAATATAATATTATATGGTCCGAAACTTTACCTTCGTTTAGTATCGTGATACCTTAAACTTTTCACATTCAACTTTCCACTTTAAAGTAGTGTTTATGAATCAGGACAGCATACAAAAACTTCTCCAAGACGTGCAGCAGAGAGATTGCTCCGTAGAACAGGCCATGCACAAACTCCGCCATTTACCGGGACAGTCGATCAAAGATGCCTGCATCGACCATCATCGAAGCCTGAGAACCGGCATCCCTGAGGTCATTTATGGAGAATCAAAAAGTGGCGAGCAGATCAGTGCCATTGCAGAAACATTCCTGCAGCAGCAATCTCTCTTTCTGGCTACCCGCGTTGATTCTGAAAAAGCATCTTTGATTACCGGGAATTTTCCAGAAATCACCTATCACAGCCAGGCCCGAATGCTTTCCTGTAATGTACAAGAGCCCGAGCCGGGGCGTGTACGCGGCAATATTGTCATTCTCTGCGCCGGAACATCTGATATTCCGGTGGCTGAAGAGGCAAAAGTTACCGCCACAGCCCTTGGAAATCCTGTCAGCACCCATTATGATGCAGGTGTTGCAGGACTGCATCGTCTGTTTGCCCAGCAGGAAGCCATTTCTGCTGCGTCTGTAATTATTGTCGTTGCCGGAATGGAAGGGGCTCTCCCAAGTGTGGTAAGCGGGATGTGCAGTTGCCCCGTTGTCGCGGTCCCGACGTCCATAGGATATGGAACCAGTTTTGGGGGAATTACTGCTCTGCTTGGGATGCTTAACAGCTGTGCCCCTGGTCTTGCTGTCGTGAATATTGACAACGGTTTTGGGGCCGCCTGCCATGCCTCTGCCATTAACAGAAAAAATGGCTCTGAAACCTTGCAAGATTCGGGCAGTACAGTATAATATTTTTGCCTTAATCCAATTAAACCATCTTCTAACACTGATGAACAGTAAGTAAGCCAGTATAAGTAGCTTATCAGAATATTTTCTTTGAGAAAAATAAGAGATGATTCTGCAATCTACTAAAATCAATCGGTACTATTTTTCTTCTAGGAATCTGAATGAATACATCATTAAAGTTGAAACTCTCAGCGCTTATTTTTGTGATCGCGCTCTCCATTGTCACTATTATTCCTTCTTTTTACGACTCCACCCCTGACTGGTGGCAGAAGTATATGGCTCCGGAAGGCTTACGTCTTGGGCTAGATCTTCAGGGTGGAATGCATCTTGTCCTTAGAGTCAATCTAGACAAAGCTGAAGAAGACTCTCTTGAGATTGCAGCCAATGAACTCAAAGATCTCCTGAAAGAACAAGGTATTAGTGCAGTCCGTACAAAATCAGACACGGGAGTTGTTCTTTTCACCCTTCCTAACTCCGGTGCTGTCGACACTGTGAATAAGGTCGTGAAGGACAGTTTTCCTGAGATAAATATTAAGGTCGATGCCAAGGAAGGCTCATTCCCAAAAATTACAGTCACTCTTAAGCAAAGTGAAATTGACTTTATCCGAACCCATGCGGTGGAACAGTCCCTTGAGATCATCAGAAACCGTATTGACCAGTTTGGTGTGGCGGAACCGGTTATAATCAGACAGGGTGAGGCGGAGATTGTAGTTCAGCTTCCAGGTGTCAAAGACCCAAAACGTGCACTGAAACTCCTTGGAGACACAGCTCAGCTCGAGTTTAAGAGGGTAGCAGATGCTGCAGGAATCAACATATCTCTCCTCGCCGAAGAATCCCGTACAGCAGGGCAGTGGGATGGCACCTGGTCTAGCCATGAAGAACTGGCTAAACTCAACCGGGCACTGCAGAACAGGCTTCCTGAAAACAGTAAAATATATATCGAAAAAGAGGTGGACACCACCACCGGAAAAGAGATTATTCGCCCCATACTTCTTGACCAGCAGATTATGATGACCGGAGAAATGGTCAAAAATGCGCAGGTAAGAATATCAAACCAATTTAACGAGCCCTATGTGTCTATTGATTTTACTTCCAAGGGGGGCAGGGTCTTTGCCAAACTCACGGAAGAAAACGTAGGAAAACGAATGGCCATTGTACTTGATGATGTTGTTCGTTCAGCCCCTGTTATTCGCGAGAAAATCCTTGGCGGCTCAGCCCAGATCAGTGGAAGTTTCAGCCATGAGGAGGCAGCAGATCTTGCCATTGTCCTTCGTGTTGGCGCCCTTCCTGCCCCCGTTGATATTATCCAGAACATGACGGTGGGGGCAAGTCTTGGCCAGGATTCCATCAACAAAGGAATGACATCGGGTATATTTGGAGCACTCATTGTTCTTGCATTTATGACCATTTACTACAGGCTTTCAGGTCTCATTGCAAATGCAGCCCTTGTTCTGAATATTCTCTTTCTCTTTACAGGGCTGGCCGTTCTTAATGCAACACTCACCCTGCCCGGTATTGCAGGTATTATCCTTTCCATAGGTATGGCAGTGGATGCCAATGTGCTGATTTTTGAACGAATGCGTGAGGAGTACAGCCTTGGAAAATCAGTTAAATCCAGTGTGGATGGAGGTTTTGGCAAGGCATTCTGGACAATTGTCGATTCCCAGGTAACAACACTCATCACCGCTATGGCTCTGTTTATGTTCGGAACAGGTCCAATCAAGGGATTTGCAATCACTCTGTCACTTGGTATTATCTTCAACCTGTTTACTGCGCTCTTCTGTTCCAGATTAATCTTTGACACCCTCTACTCCTTCCGCTCCCTGAAGAAGTTGAATTTCATGCAGTTTGTTAAAAAGCCGAACCTGAACTTCATGAAAATTCGGAATATCACCTTCGGAATGTCTGGAGTCCTTGTGGCAATTGGCCTCATTGCCTTTATCCAGATTGCACGGGGAAATGCAAATATGGGTGTTGATTTCTCCGGTGGTTCATTGCTGCAGTATAAGGCAACTACTGATTTCACCATGGATGAAGTACGTAAGGTATTTGAGGCCAACGACTTGAAAAATGCCAACCTCCAGGAGGTGGAGGGTGAGCATCGCCTGATTGTGAAAATTAAAAAGAGTGAAGAAGTTATAAGTGATTTCAGCGAGCAGATCACGACACTCCTGGAAACAAATATGAAGGATAAGGGTTTTACCCTTGAAAGCCAGTCTGAAATTGGCTCTTCGGTCAGTGCCGTTCTTCGGAACAAAGCTATTCAGGCAATTTTCATCTCGCTGCTTGGTGTTATCATTTATCTTGCCATGCGTTTTGATATCCGCTTCGGACTTGCAGCAGCCATCGCCACCTTCCACGACGTTATTGTGGTGCTCGGAATCTGCTGGCTCTTAAATGTTGAAATAACCCTGCTGATCGTAACAGCCCTGTTAACACTTGCCGGCTATTCACTAAACGACTCCGTTGTTGTCTTCGACCGTATTCGTGAAAATATGCAAAAATCGGAAGACCACTCACTGCTGCAACAGATAAACAGAAGTATTAATGAAGTGATGAGTCGTACCTTTGTTACATCACTGACCACCGCCATGGTTCTCCTGGCTCTCTTCTTCTTTGGCGGCTCGGTTATCCATGACTTCTCTCTGGCACTACTTCTTGGTGTTATTGTCGGTACCTATTCATCAATTTTTATAGCAAGCCCGGTACTCACCCTGTGGCCTGCAAAAAAGAACTAGAAAGATGATCCAGCCGCAACTGCCAGAAAATGTCCGCCGCATAGAGGCCGATGAAACATTTTGCTTCTCCTGTCATCCTGAAGTGGACTGTTTCACCGACTGCTGCAGACAGCTCGAACTCGCCCTGACTCCATATGATGTTCTACGGCTGAAACAGGAGACAGGGCTTGATTCCAGTACTTTTCTGGAACAGTATGTGATCCAGGAACAGGAGCCTGAGGATATCTTCCCACGATTTTACCTCACCATGGTTGATGACGGCCAGGCCTCCTGTGTTTTTGTATCCGACTCCGGATGTACCGTCTACCCAGGACGTCCCGGAGCATGCAGAGCCTATCCCATGGGAAGGGCCGCCATGCGTCGCGATGATAATAGTATCGATGAGTTCTTTGTGCTTCTAAGTGAACCCCATTGTCATGGCTTTCAGGAAAAAGAGGAACAGACAACGGCTATCTATAGTGAGGGACAGGGGCTAGAACGCTATAATCGTGTCAATGATAAGGTTGCCACCCTGCTTCAGCATGAAAAAATCCGCCAGGGAATGCAACTCACCAAAGAGCAGACTGAGCTTTTCATCCTTGCTCTCTATGATCTTGATTCCTTCCGCAAACGTCTAAACGAAGGCAAGCTACCACAGCATGAGCAGTACTCTACGCAAAAAGATATTTGCAAGGACGATGAACAATTACTGCTGTTTGGTATTTCTTGGCTGCATGGAGTACTTTTTCAAAAATGAAACTCAAACTCGTCATATTTGACTGCGACGGAGTGATGTTTGACTCCAAATTTGCAAACCAAACCTATTATAACCATCTGCTCGCTCATTTCGAGTATCCGGTTATGGATGAGGAAGAACTTGAATACGTTCATATCCACAACGTAAATGAGTCAACCCGCCATATCTTCCGTCATTACCCCGATCAGAACCTTCAGGACGTTGATCTCTTTCGCCAGGAGACCGGCTATGCTCCATTTTTAAAATATATGAAAATGGAAGAAGACCTTATCCAGTTTCTCGATATCTGCCAGCCACAGTATCAACTGGCTGTCTCCACCAATCGAACCAACACCATGGAACCGATTCTGGAAATTTTCAAACTCAATGATTATTTTGTCAAAGTAATGACAGCAGAAAATGCACGACGCCCTAAGCCCGCACCGGATGCATTGCTCGAAATTTTAGAGCATTGTAACTGCACGGTAGACGAAGCCATCTATATCGGGGACTCCATTATAGACCGTGAGCATTCCGCAGGATGCGGCATGCGCCTAATCGGTTTTAGAAATAAAAAACTACAGGCAGAATATCACGTCAATAGTTTCATGGACATCCTCCAACTCCCCCCCTTTCAGAACTCACTCTCCTGATCTTTTATCCCCCTTATCTTTCAGGATTTACTCAAGGTTTCCATAGGCGGTTTCAGGTGGTGTAGATTTTCATAAACGCACATATCCGTAATAGTAGCGCTATACGAATATGTGCGTTTATGAAAATATGCGCTACCTGAGATCGCTCTCCCCCTCAGACTCGTCTACCCTTTTAATACCCTCCATTAGTAACATCATAAAGTCGCCAATCTCAGCAGCCTTCATCTCCTCCGGAGAAAGACCGGTGGTAAAAGTATAGCGCCCTTCTTTTTCCCTCAGCATATCAAAAATAGCAGCCTGATTTGTCAAATCACGATACTGGGCATTAATAACACACCCCTCACGGAAAGAGACCTTCGCCTCACCACGCGGCAACTCAAGCAAAAGAACTCCTGTTTTTTGATTCATATGAAATATCTGAAAGAGTTCTGCAGGAGGCATCTCCCGAATCCAGCCACTCATGCATGCATCAAAGGTATCGAAATGACTCGCGTTGGATTCGGTCAGTCGCTGCACAAGAACTTTTGCCATAAAAAGCTGTAACGATGGAATGCGCTCAAGAAGTTTACTAAAAGCATCGCCGGAAATAGACAGGACTTCTGCCTCTGAAATCGTTCTCACATCGGCACCGGCGACATCTCCGCCGAGATAGCTCATCTCGCCGCAGATATCTCCGGGACCAAGATGAGCAATGGCGAGTGAATTATCACTTACGACAATAGCACCGGAAAGAATCAGATACAGATAAAGGCAATTCTGTCCCTTGCTAATAAAGGTGGAATCCGCAGGGAGTCGTTCTCTTCGAAAACAGGGCAGAACAGAACAAATCTCAACATCTGGAATGGCCTGAATAAGAGCAAAATCTTTTATTTCAGCAAGTAGCGCTTCATCTTCCGAATTTAGAACGGGAATCAATGATATTCCAGTATCTTGTATTGCCGACTCTTCTGAGATACGCCGGAATTTAATAAGCCCGGTACATCCACTGCAGCTGTAGACCGTTTCATCCACCTCTGCTTCACCGAAACCAGCATCAAGAAACTTAAAAAGAAGATTCGTCATTTCCCGAACAAGAATCAGGCAGGTAGCCTTATTTTCAGGGCAGGACAGAGCCTTTTCTGAAAGTGACAACAACTCACCTTCCTCATACAAGGGGCAATTATTATCTGTAATTATTTGAAAATAAATTTTTAGCTGTTTCATCACGCTCTACGATACCACACCGGCTGCTTCTTGATGATTAAAAAAGTTTTTTTAATCATCTTAACAAATATTTTTGTTTTCCAAGACGTTACTGCTATACTGACACATCTGTAAACTTCACATGTAGAAATATGAATAACCTACTAATCTAACAGGTTCAACCTGTCATCTTATTTACACATCTGCGACCGGCTATGAACAAAACAAGCAATCAACTTGAAACCGTATTCCATGAACTCACTGAATATTTCTCCAATATTTCCAATATAGTCATAATCTCAGGAAATGGTAACCCGCCTGAACAATACACAGTTACCTATAAAGTAAAAGGTGTATGTAAAGATAACGAGGGTGATGTCTACACCTGTGACTCACATACTATTTCAATTTCACTCCCTTTTGGATTCCCTCATTTCCCACCAAACTGTCTCCCGGAAAGTCCCACTTTCCACCCTGATTTTGACTCATCAGCTATATGCATAGGAGACGCCTGGGAAGCTGACAAATCGATCGTTTCCCTGATCCTTCATATCGGAAAAATGATTTCCGGAGAAATCTATTCAGAAAGCAATGCCTTTAACCAAGAAGCCGCCAACTGGTATAGCAGCAACAAGGGCCAACTTCCTTTTGATACATCAGATTTTGAGCAGGTTGTTTCCGCTCCTACAGCTCCTGAAGTTTTAAAGGATGAAGTCAACCTCGACGGCATAGACTGCGACCTTGAAGGTATCGACACACTTGATGACGATGACTTCGGAATTTCTTTTTCACCTGAACAGGAAGCAGCGTCGGTTATTGAAATTGATACCGATCGTTTAGGGGTAATCGCTAAGCAAAAACGATTTCAAGCTCTTACGCGGGAACTTCAATCGATCCATGAAGATTTCAATGGACGACAGGAATTCGAAAAACAGACTCAGGCAGCCATGGATCAGGCCATGGCTCTCTATCAGAAAGCAGACAGCCTCGAACACCAAGGAAAACAGAAGGAAGCATTAGACCAATACCTTGCGGTAGAAAATCTGGTCTCTGACTATCCAAAAATTCAGGAAGCTAAGGATCGAGTACAACAAGCATTTGACCTCCTTGGCGACTGGGTAAGCAATGAAGACAATGATCAGGACTTCCCTCCAAGCATGGAGGCTCATTCCAAGGAGAGTCCGGAAAATGTCCGTCCACCATCTGCCACAAGAACTTTTTTCGAAGATACAAAGGCAGCTGGGAGAAAATTGCTATTTTATGCTCTTGGAGGAGGCTCTATTGCTCTTATTATCACACTTATCTTCACCTATTTTTCACTGGGGTCAAGCCTTGAGAAAGCGGATAAACGATTTGAAGAGTGTAAAACTCTGCTAGCCGCTGATAACTTCCAGGCTGCTGAAGAAAAATGTGACGAAGCCCTCGGCTACACCGCCGACGTAAAGATGGTCAAGCAGGATAAAAAGGATAAAATAGCCAGGGAAATCCAGAAAGTACTCTCTTCTCCAAAACTTCGTCAGGGCTTGGTAGGCAAAACCTTGCTGAACGGTAACTATGTCACCGCCTCAACTAGAGAACTCCTTATGGCCTTCCAAAAAGCGAAGGAAGATGGTGATCTATTTTTCAAAAATGAACGATGGGGTGAGGCAGCAAACAGTTATGGCAAGGCAAAATCCATGGCTACTGGAAAGGATACGATAAGTGCCACTCTCGTGGCTGAAATCAATCAGAAGCTCCCACGATCTCAATTTAATAGTATGATGCAGGCGGGAGAAAAATCACTGGCAATTTCCGATTGGAATGGTGCAAAAAAACACTTTGGCAAAGCTCTGAAGTTAGCCAAGGAAAGCCCAAATGTATTACCAGAAAATATTGCTCAGCTCGAGCTGCTTTCCAATCAGGCAGAGTTTAACACTCTACGTGACCAGGGGCACAAATCTTTCGGTGATGGTGACTGGGATGCAGCACTGAATAGCTATCAACTTGCCCTTGAGCTTGTCGAAAAACTTGACCTTTCGGAAACATCGGATGCCATAGCCAGTCTCCATGAAAACATTGCAAAAACTAAAATCTACATGACAATCGAAAAAGGGAAAAAAGCATTTTCCAATTCGGATTGGAATGAGGTCGTAATACAGTATGAACACGCCATCGTTCTCCTGGAAGAAAACTCCAAACTTCTAAGCCAGATTAACACCGTAGAAAGCCGTATCAAGCTCTCCCGGATCATGCTCCATGCTGAGATTATCAAGAACAAACAGGGGGTGGCAAAACACCTTCAATCAGAGGAATACGAACCTGCGATCAAGAAACTTGGAGCCATAGAAGAAGCCATTAACAAAAGTCAGTTTGCCAAGCAGCCAGAATTCACATCCATCCTGAGTGACGTTACCGCTCAGATCAAGGACGCAGAAAACCAACTTCTTCTTATTGATTTAACTGAGCATCTCACCAATAACTACAAAAAGCTATTCCTAAAGCACTATCCAGCGGCAACAAGCTCTGCGCTCAGTGGACCTGCAATTGAATACCTGCGTAACATTGACAAAAAGCAGCTCTTCAGAATGCAATGTACTGAAACGACAGGGGGAAGACCATTACGTCTCCAGATGGATTATTTATACTCTCCATCCAATAAACAATGGAGTTTTTATACCGAAGAATAAAAGGGGCTTAGGGGTCGGTAGAATAATAACATGGCCATTCCGATCCACAATGTTAGTGATGATGGTGATGAGTATGCTCGCTGTCTTCCATAGGTCCGCCAACCGCAGCAAGTGAGCTCTCCAAATGTCTTGTCACAAGCTCCATGGCGGCCACTGCCGCCTTGAGGTTTTTTTGCACGTCGCCAGGCTCCAACTGATCCACCCACTTTTTACACTCTTCAGCATGCCCCTGATTGTGCTCAACCCAGTGAGGCAGCAGTACCTGTAGTTTTTCCAACTGATTCATTCTCGTTTCCTCTCTTTCCACTACTCTTTTTTATCTTTTTCTAAATAAACTTTTCCACCGAGAAAATCGATGGTTTTCACAAGGACTCCAGGTACAAACTTTGGTTCTTCAAAAAAAGTACTGACCTCGACCCCGCCATCCTTTACTTCGAGAAGCGTCACACTTTCCATGACCAACTCTTCCTGTTTTACTCCTCTGACCGACACACTCATCTGACACATCGTTTTTCCTCAAACCAAAAATCTAAACTCACCCTTTCCGAGCAAATCATGAAGATGTAATATACCAATCACCTCATCCTCATCGCCCACAATTGGTAAGATAGTAATTTCATGCTGCTGCATAATGCTTAATGCATCAACAGCCTGCATGGTTTCCCTGATGGTAATTGGACTTGCAGTCATTAATTCAGAAACCTTAACTGCACGGAGGTCCCTCAGTTCTGCAACTGCACGTCTCACATCCCCATCGGTCATGATACCAAGTACCTTGGAATTTTCATCTATAATCAAAACAGCCCCAAGATTTTCCCTGTTCAGGACAACCACGGAGTCATTCACAGTAGCCTCACAGGAAACACTTGGAATAGCCTCTCCTTTCAACATAACTTCACTGACATTCACTTTCAGACGCTCGCCTAAACTTCCTCCAGGATGATTTTCCCGAAAATCCTCCGGTTGAAACTGTTTACGTCGGAGCAGTACAACAGAAAGTGCATCTCCCATGGCAAGAGTAGCAGTAGTACTCGTTGTCGGGGCAAGCCCAAGGGGACAGGCCTCTCTTGGAATCTTAATATCAAGCACAATATCACTTGCTCTTGCAAGAGCAGAATCCCTGCCACCGGTCATGGCTATAATCGAAGTACCGCGTTTTTTTAAACTCACTAGTAATCCATTTAGTTCCGTGGTTTCACCAGAGTAGGATATGGCAATCACCACATCCGAAGGAGCAACCATACCTAGATCACCATGCATCGCCTCCACCGGATGAAGAAAAAATGATGGTGTTCCGGTTGAGTTAAGTGTCGCTGATATTTTCTGACCAATAATTCCTGATTTTCCAATACCGGTAATCACAACTCTGCTTGAACAGGAGAGAATGGCATCAACCGCCCGGTTAAACTCTTCCCCAATCCTTTCCCTTACTGCTGCAAGCCCCTGTTCTTCAATAGCCAGAACTTCCCTTGCTTCTTCTATGGACATATTCGTTCTACTCCCGGATAAATGGTATTCTCTCTCATCCTGCATCACGCAAATGAAAGTGATCTTAAAAATAATCACTGTTCTAAAATCGGCAATCTCATTTTCTACGAAAAGCTTACTGGTTTATCTGTTTATCCTTGACAACCGTACGTTTCAGCGTCATATTGTCAGGTTATTATTTATACCACACAGCATGAAGTAAATACGTACCTATCTCTATTCATTCATCGCTGCAATATGTTAAATTTAGCGGAGACCTTCAATGTCCAACCATATGTTCACCTCTGAGTCTGTATCAGAGGGTCACCCTGATAAGGTAGCTGATCAGATATCAGACGCCATCCTCGACTCTATACTTACTCTTGATCCCGCTGGCCGTGTGGCCTGTGAAACCATGGTTACCACCGGTATGGCAGTAATTGCCGGCGAAATCACCACCAGTGCCTGGGTCGACATGCCAGAAGTCGTGCGAAACACCATCAAATCTATCGGTTATAATTCTTCTGATATGGGGTTTGACTGGCAGTCCTGTGCAGTACTCACCTCCATCGACAAACAGTCTGCCGACATAGCGATGGGTGTTGATGAAGGAAGCGGCATGGATCTGGATCAGGGAGCTGGCGATCAGGGGCTTATGTTCGGCTATGCATGTGATGAAACACGGGTTTTGATGCCAATGCCTATCACTTATTCTCACAGACTTGTAAAATGCCAGGCCGATGTTCGCAAATCTGGCAAACTCCCCTGGCTCCGCCCCGATGCCAAGAGCCAAGTCACAATTGAATATGAAAACAATAAGCCTAAGCGTATCGAGGCCGTTGTTCTTTCAACCCAGCATAACGAATCCGTAAGCCACGCCGACTTGCAGGAAGGCGTTATGGAACTGATTATTAAACCGACACTGCCTGCAGATATGATTGATGAAAACACTAAATTTTTCATCAATCCTACTGGACGTTTTGTTATTGGTGGTCCCGTTGGTGATTGTGGCCTTACCGGCCGTAAAATAATCGTGGATACCTATGGCGGTAAAGGATCACATGGTGGCGGTGCATTCTCCGGAAAGGATCCATCCAAGGTAGATAGATCTTCTGCCTATATGGGCCGCTATGTTGCAAAAAATATTGTCGCTGCAGGCATTGCCTCTGAACTCGAAGTACAGATTGCCTACGCAATCGGGATCTCGCAACCGGTCTCAATTAATGTCAACAGTTTTGGCACCGGCAAAATCGAAGATGATGCTATTATAGCTTTAATTAACCGTAATTTTGACCTTCGTCCAAAGGCCATCGTTCAGCAGCTCAATCTGTTGCGTCCAATCTATCAGGCCACAGCTGCCTATGGTCATTTTGGACGTGAGCTTGATGATTTCACATGGGAACGAACAGATAAAGCAGAGTTACTTAAAAGCGACGCTGGGTTATAAACTTAGCCATCAAGATATTTATTACGAACCCATCTGCCAGAGCGGCAGATGGGTATTTCATTTTTTACTAATACATAAAGGATCTACCAATGAGCGATTATAAAGTTGCTGATATGTCTCTTGCGAAATGGGGACGTGAAGAAGTGAAGATTGCAGAAACTGAAATGCCAGGTCTTATGGCACTTCGTGAAGAATTTAAAGAGACCCAACCCCTAAAAGGTGCCCGTATTGCCGGTTGCCTCCATATGACTATTCAGACTGCTGTTCTTATGGAAACACTTGTTGATCTCGGTGCCGAGGTTCGCTGGTCGTCATGTAATATTTTTTCCACTCAGGATCATGCCGCTGCTGCCATGGTTGAAGCTGGTATTCCTACATTCGCCTGGAAAGGTGAAAACGAAGAGGAATTCTGGTGGTGTATTGATCAGACTATTTTCGGACCTGACGGGTGGCGTCCCAATATGATTCTTGACGATGGTGGTGATCTTACTCTTATTATGCATGAGAAATACACCGATGAAATGAAAGGTATTAAAGGGATTTCTGAAGAGACTACCACAGGAGTTCATCGCTTAAACGAGATGGCACGCGACGGAAAATTGATGTGTCCCTCTTTTAATGTCAATGATTCCGTAACAAAATCTAAATTTGACAACCTCTATGGCTGCCGTGAATCACTGCTCGATGGTATCAAACGTGCAACCGACGTTATGATCGCTGGAAAAAAAGCAGTGGTTGTAGGATACGGTGACGTTGGTAAAGGATGTGCACAGGCCCTTCGCGGCATGGGTGCCACAGTATATGTCACTGAAGTTGACCCTATCTGCGCACTCCAGGCATCAATGGAAGGATATCAGGTAGTGACCATGGACGAAATCGCCTGCCGAGGAAATATCTATGTGACCTGTACAGGAAATCTTAATGTAATAACCAGAGCCCATATGGAGCAGATGCCAAACGAAGCTATCGTCTGTAACATCGGGCATTTTGATTCAGAAATTGATATTGCCGGGATTAGAGACCTTCCATGGGAAAATATCAAACCACAGGTTGATCATGTTGTCTTCCCCGATGGAAAGAAAATCATCGTACTGGCAGAAGGTCGTCTTGTAAACCTTGGCTGTGCCACCGGCCATCCAAGTTTTGTTATGAGTAACTCGTTTACAAACCAGGTACTTGCCCAGATTGAACTCTGGAAGAATTCTGATAAGTATGAAAATAAGGTTTACTTTCTTCCAAAACATCTTGACGAGAAGGTTGCAAGATTACATCTCGAAAAGATCGGTGTCCATCTGACCACCTTGAGCAAAGAGCAGGCTGATTATATTGGTGTTTCTGTTGATGGCCCATACAAGCCTGAGTACTATAGATACTAAATTTGTATTCATTTTTTAAGTAGCAGTGGTGATGGGAGCGTTCATGCTCTCATCACTCACGTTCCTTGTAACAACTCTCCAGCTTATTCCACTTTAGCCATCTGTACATCGCCCGAAAGAATTCCATAAATCTTGCCAGCCCTATCTTTAGCCAGTAATAGACCGTTCTCATCGGGTCCCATCCCACGGGCTGTAATCACCTCTTTTTCACGGGTTACCCACTCCACTTCTTTACCAAGGAGAACATCCCGTTTTCTCCACCGATCAAGAATGGATGCAAAACCTTCTGTTTCATGGATTGTTAAACATTCCAGCAAGACCCTGTGAATTTTTCTATATAATGTAATGGTATCAAATTTTTGATTGCTCAATATATAGAGTGAGGTAGCCTTTTTCTGAAGTTCTCTATCAAAAAAGCTCAGAGGCGTATTCAGATTCAATCCTATACCAACGACCACAAAAGAATCTTCAACCGCTCCACTTGGTGTTGAGGATTCGACCAGAATACCGCCACATTTACGACCGTGACAATACAGATCATTGGGCCACTTCAATCCAAACGGAAGGTTTGGTAGAATTTGCTCAACTGCAAGGCAGAGAGCAAGACCTGCTGTAAGAGTAAGCTTAGGATAATCCACAAATTGAAGGCTTGGTCGAAGAACTATAGAGCAGTAAAGTCCCATTCCGGCAGGTGATTGCCACTCCTTCCCAAGGCGTCCCTTCCCACCAAGCTGGGTCTCAGCAATAACTCCATATCCCTGCCCTACACCTTCTAAGGCAAGTCGAAATGCATCCTCATTAGTGGACTCAGTGGATGACAAACAGAGTAGATTTTCCATAAACGCAAAAAAGGTACATAACCCAAACGAGTCATGTACCTCTCCTCAAAAAGTATAAAAAGGAATGATGGCTTAGTTTACACCAGCATCTCCCTCTTCATTCTTGATACGATCAGGACGGGCATACATGGTTGTGGAACCGGAAGACCAGAACATCAATTCTCCTTCCATTACCAGTGCATTTGCCAGATTTTTAATCTGACGAGGCTTGGTGTCAGGATCGCATTTATAGAAATCCTTAATATAAAGCTGTGGTTTCGGGGCTTTTTTAGCCTTTTCGATTATTGCAGCTTTAATTTCATCATCACTCATTCCCATAACACATACTCCTTAAAGAAAAGTGTTAACAGGCAAGTGGCCAAAAAGTGCAGTCAAAGACAGGGCCTTTGACTGCAACTATAAGGTCAATTACTTGATAGCGTTGGTGTACTTAAACTGAGTGGTAGTACGCCAGGTGTCATAAGCCAGACGATAATCATCAACGGACTTTATGGTAAATGGGATGTCACATTTTTCAAAGAACTTCTCCCAACCGATACGCTCAGCCCACTCGCCGATACGCTCGTATTTCTTAGCATCTCCTGCATATACTTCAACGATATTCTTTACTGCAGCAACGGTCTCAGGCCAGCGTGGCGGAGTGTTGGGCAGGAATGGAATAACGAGCTTGGAGAACTTAGGGGCCGATCTGGAGTTGGAAACCTTACCACCAACAAGGATAGCAATTCCATCACCATCAGGATCAGCAAGAGGCATTGCAGGACACATGGTGTAACAGTTACCACAGAACATACAACGATCTACATTTACTTTAACAGTCTTGATCTCTTTACCGTTAACTTCTGTTTTTGCAGGCTTAACAGCTCCGAGTGGACAAGATGCTATAGCAAGAGGGAGCTCACAAACACCAGTGATACGACTATGATCAATCATAGGTGGCTTGCGATGAACACCAAGGATGGCGATATCGGAAGCATGAACAGCACCACACATGTTCAGACAGCAGGCAAGTGCAATACGAACCTGTGCAGGAAGTGTCATAGTTACAAAGTAATCAAACAGCTCATCCATAACGGCTTTAACAACACCGGATGCATCAGTTGCAGGAGTATGACAATGTACCCAACCCTGTGTATGAACGATATTGGTAATACCAGCACCGGTTCCACCTACTGGGAACTTGTTGCCGCGAGAAGCCAAATCGTCAAGCAGAGGCTGAACTTTAGCTTTATTATCTACCATGAACTCAACGTTATTTCTGGTGGTGAAACGCAGGAAGCCATCACAATGGGCATCTGCGACATCACACATCTCATAAATAAGCTGGGTAGAAATCAAACGGGCAGCACCAACACGTATAGTCCAACACTCGTCTCCAGACTCTGCTTTATGAACAAGCACGCCTGGCTGAGTGATTTCATGCCACAACCATTTCCCCTTGTTTTTTGCAATAACTGGGGGATGGAATTTTGAATAATGTGGGGGACCAATGTCTGTAATCCTGTCCGCCATGGGATTTTTGGGATCGTAACCCATATTTATATCCTCCTTGAATATGTACTCAAGTTTAAAATACTACTCGATTATTAGTCTTATGCTGCGTGACGTTTACGGAACTCATCAACATCGCGCTCAAAACCGCCAGGAACTTCCTCGTCTGCCCAAAATACATATGGGTTTGAGCGAGGCTCTTTAACCATCTGAGGGATTGGTTCAAGACCCATAACCTTAATAAAGGTAGGCAGTCCAACACGCTGCATGGTTTCACCAACACGCTCACGGTTTTTACCAACTTCCATCCACCAGTCCCAAACGTTCTCGATAACATCGATAACATTCTCGAACTCGTTGTCAGCAGAAACTTTGATGAAAGGGATAATAAGAGTAGCAAACTGAGCACCATCAAGAATAGGAGCTTTTGCACCCATACAGATAGAAGCACCCTGATCTGCACCAGGACGCAATGCGCGAGGCATAACGTTGATACAATGCATACAACGGGTACACTCAGAGTCGTCGATTTTCAGTTCGTCGCCTTCCATCCACATACAATCGGTGGGGCAAAGATCAATAACTTCAGCCTGGATGTCAAATGCACCCCAGTCACCACCGGCATGTGCACCACCATTAGAGGCGATATTACCAGCAACATACTCTTTTACAGAAGCCTGATCGATACGAATATTATCTCTCCAGGTTCCGATGACAGCGAAGTCAGAACGGGCAAGAGCAGCAACACAATCGTTGGCACAGCCGGAGAATTTGAATTTAAATTTATAAGGGAACGCAGGACGATGAATCTCATCCTGATAATGCATGGTCAGGTGATGACACGCTTCTTCTGTGTCATAGCAGGACCACTCACAGCGAGACTGTCCAAGACAGTTAGCAGGAGTACGAAGGTTGGAACCAGAACCACCAAGATCCTGTTTCAGATCGTGGGTCAGATCCCAGAAGAAAGGCTCAAGAGCCTCGGTACGGCAACCAAGGAGAATGATATCACCAGTGGAACCATGCATATTGGTCATACCTGATCCATGTTTGTCCCAGAGAGCCATAAGAGCACGAAGATTCTCTGTGGAATAGTACTTGGATGCTGGCTGATTTACACGAACGGTATGAAAGTGCTCAACGCCTGGAAACTGCTTAGGAACGTCGGAATAGCGACCAACAATACCACCACCATATCCAAAAACACCAACGATTCCGCCGTGCTTCCAATGGGTGATCTTATCTTTGTAAGACAACTCAACCTGACCAAGAATATCCCAACAATCGGGGTTTTTCTCCGCCTGGCGCTTGATGTCGGAAACGAAGCTTGGCCACGGGCCTTTTTCGAGCTCGTCCAACAGGGGTGTATCATGCTTTGCCATGAATTTTCCTCCTTAAAATTACTGTTATACTTCAACCTTTACCAGAATATACACATCAAAAGCGTTTGCTTCAAAAACTGACAGTCAGAGTAAGAAACCGTTCGTTCCGGCTGCCTGCTTTCTCACCAACACTCTTGATAAAACAGCAGATTATGAAACGTACACTATTGAATAGTCATTCAGCGTGGGAGAATATCTCTGAACAGGAGCTTTGTCAACAAAAAACGGAACGGAGGAGGCGGAAAACTGAGTGACTATTCAGCTTTTATTAAATGAAACTCTTCACTTTATCCCCGCCACTGCAAGGAACATCTCAGCCACGGTTTTGCCATCTCCTTTTCCCGCCATGGCATCAAGGATTTCGTCTGCAAGCACCTTGCCTAGTTGTACTCCTTCCTGATCAAAGGAGTTAACGTTCCAGCAAAAGCCCTGGAAAACAATTTTTGCCTCATAAAGGGCAAGAAGTGCCCCCATACTTTGAGGGCATAATTTAGTCCCCATTATAATTGAATTTGGACGATTACCTGAGAAACGCTTGTTAGGGTTTTCATCTTCTTTTCCAATGGCGAGAGCAAGCGATTGTGCCAAAAGATTGGCGAGTAATTTCTGCTGGGAGCTACTTCCCTCAATTATTATATCTCTATTTTGCTGACTTTCCCGAAAACCTATAAACTCCACTGCAACATCTTCAGTCCCCTGATGCAGGAGTTGGTAAAACGCATGCTGTCCGTTTGTTCCCGGTTCACCCCAGACAACTGGTCCACTTTTGCCGGACACCTGTTGAGAATTGCGCTGTACAGATTTTCCGTTAGATTCCATATCACACTGCTGGAGGTGTGCCGGAAAACGGTGCAGTCCCTGGCTATAGGGTAAAATTGCCACACTCTCCATATCAAGAACATTATGATTCCAGATACCTAAGATGGCAAGCAAGAGAGGTACATTGCCGCGTATATCCTTTTCCATCGCCGCGCCATCCATTAACCATGCTCCACGTAAGAACTCAAGCACCTGTTCATACCCAAGTGCAAAGCCTAGCATTACGGCACCGACCATTGAGGTGGAACTAAAGCGACCACCAATATAATCATAGATATAAAATGAACGCAGATATCGTTCCTGGTTATCCATAGGACTCCCCTCACCCGTGACTGCAAGACAGTGACGTGCCGGATCCAGGCCAGCCGACCGCAATGCTTCACGCACCAGACTCTCATTGGACAGAGTTTCAAGGGTTGTACCGCTCTTGGAGACCACCAGTACAAGTGAGCGTGCTAGATCAACACGCTTTAGAACAACTGCTGCATCATCGGGATCCACATTCGAGATAAAAGAAACCTTTCGTTCCCTTTTACCATATACCTTTAAGGCTTCATAAATAGAGCGTGGCCCTAAATCCGAGCCACCAATACCCACATGAATGAGGCTGGTAAACACCTCTCCCTGCGCATTACAAACCAGCCCCTGCTCAAGGTCCGATAAAAACTCCTTAAGCTTCTCAAGCTCACGTTTTGACTGAGCAGTGGCATCTTCGTTACACGGCGCCTTAGAAAAGATATCACGGCAGGCACAGTGGAGAACCTGACGTTCTTCCGAGGGGTATTTTTCAATCCGATTCATCACCTCCCCACTCCGCATCTCTTGAAACTGTTCTACAAGTTCGCACTCATCGGCGAGAGTTTGCAGACAATCCAGCACCTCATCCGTTACCCTTTGGGTTCCATAGAGCAGATCAAACTCAACGCCCTTGCAGCAATATTCCATCAATCTCTCAGGACTTACAGCACCCTCAGAGGTCAAATCAAATGGCGTTTTTGCAAGACGAAGCAAATCAGAATAAGAGCGACATTTATCTATGGGTTTTCGTTGGGTAAGCATGGTACACCTCTACTTTCGTTTTGACTGACCGGCCACTGCAAGCTGACGCATTTCTGCAATCACCGGGGCATATTCATCGCAACCGTAAATAGCAGACCCGGCAACAAAGATATTCGCTCCCGCCTCTGCCACCCTTTCGATGGTTGCAGGGCTGATACCGCCATCAATCTCAATACCGACTTTGAGTCCTAAAGAATCGATTCGATTTTTTAAGGTATCGGTTTTATCAAGAGTGGATTCAATAAAGGATTGACCGCCAAACCCGGGATTCACACTCATCAGCATCACAAGATCCAGATCTTCCAGAACATAATCAAGTGTTGATAGGGATGTGGCAGGGTTCAGCACAGCCCCTGCCTTTTTCCCAAGTTCTTTAATTCGGCTGATGGTCCGATGTAAATGAGTACAGGCCTCCACATGAACAGTGATCCAATCAGCACCTGCAGCAGCAAAATCATCTATATAGTCGTCAGGATCTGTAATCATCAGATGCACATCCAGAATTTTATCGGTTGCCTTCCGTGCCGCCTTCACCACCAGCGGACCAATTGTAATGTTTGGCACAAAATGACCATCCATAACATCGATATGTATAATCTCGGCACCTGCCTGATCAACGGCAGCTATTTCTTCTCCGAGACGGGTAAAATCGGCGGATAAAATGGATGGGGCGAATTGAATATCAAGCATATTTTCCTCTATATTATTGACAAATTATTATTGGCAAATGGTATGTTTTATAAGAACTGGACAGCACAATTGACTTTTAAAATAGTACAAATTTCAATTACACAAAAGGATAATTAAGTGTCTGTGTAAAAATAACATGGCCATGATATTTTTACACAGCCCCCAAGAACCAGCAAACACGTTCTTCTCAAAATTGATACTTTATTGTCTACGAAATACGTCGAATCTCATCACCCGGCAGCAATTCCACCAACCCGTCCAGCTCAAGCAGGAGCAGTAACTCTGTCACTTTTGCAGGACGCAGGGCAGAAGCTGCTATTATTTCATTACGGGATTGAGGATACACATCAATATACTTCAGAAGTTCTTCTGTTTCGGGATCAATCACACTATGTATAGGCGGCACATCTTCACCACCTACGCTTACATTTGCGACAGCGCCGAACTCAACCAGAATATCATCTGCTGACTGCACAAGCTTTGCCCCCTGCTGTAGTAACCAGTGGGCACCTGAACTTTTAAAAGAATCAATTTGACCCGGAACAGCAAAAACCTCGCGTCCTTCATCAAGTGCCATCTCAGCAGTAATCAAGGAACCTGACTTTCTTGCAGCTTCAACCACAACAACTCCCTTACTCAGACCCGCAATAATTCTGTTTCGTGCAGGAAAGCGATAGCCATCCGGTTTTGTTCCCAGAGGATACTCAGTGACGAGAAGCCCTTCCCGACGAATGTCTTCATATAAACTTCGATTTTGAGCAGGGTACACAACATCAAGCCCACACCCGAGAACTCCAATAGTTGCCCCTTTAACGGACAGGGCCCCCCGATGCGCCTCACTGTCAATACCAGCGGCCACTCCTGAAACCACAGTTGCACCGGAGGACGCAAGTCCCTGCGCCAGCACAAAACTGCTGCGTTTGCCATAGGCCGTTGCAGCACGTGAACCCACCATGGCCAGACAATACGAATTCAGCAGTTCCATACGTCCCTGCACATAGAGCACCGGAGGCGGATCTGCAATTTCCTTTAAGGAGCGGGGATACTGCGGATCATCGAGACAAACGGCATCTGCGCCACTGGCGTGCAATCGCTTATGAAGCGTATGCGCCTGTTCCAGAAACGAAGATGGCGAATGAAGAGAGGAAAGGACATTTTTGCGGACACCACACTCACGAAGAGCCTGTTTACCGGCCTCAAAGACCTTTTGAGGATTCCCGAAGTGAGCAACTAACTGTCCTATGCCTTTACTTCCAAGGCCTGGAACAAAGCTTAGTGCCATCCAGTCAATTACCAGGGGGTGTGACATAAAAATCCTCGTTACAGCAAACAAAAATCCCGGACAGAGTCCGGGAACATAACAGCAGGATATATACCGAATCAATCGGTCATAAAAACTCGTAATTCATCCACACGGGAGGGATGCTTCAGCTTCTTGATAGCCTGCGCCTCGATCTGACGAATACGTTCTCTTGTCACCGCAAAACACTTTCCAACTTCTTCCAGTGTGTGATCACAACCAACATCTATACCATAACGCATTCGCACAACCTTCGCCTCACGTGGAGAGAGTGAGGACATAACCTTACAGAGACACTCTTTAAGACTCTCAACCATAGAGGCATCATGTGGACCAAGCGTTGAGCAATCCTCGATAAAGTCACCAAGAAAAGTCTCTTCATCGTCACCAACGGGGGTATCAAGCGAAATCGCATCTTTGGCAGTTTTGAGAGCGGCTTTGACCTTGGTAACATCGGTTCCAAGCTGCTCTGCCATCTCCTCGGGAGTGGGCTCACGATTCTCTTCACGAATAAAATCTTTGGAGACTCTTAAAAGTCGGTTAATGGTCTCTATCATATGCACGGGAAGGCGGATAGTCCGGCCCTGATCTGCAATACCACGGGTAATGGATTGACGAATCCACCATGTAGCGTAGGTACTAAATTTATAGCCACGATGATAATCAAACTTATCCACCGCCTTCATTAAACCAATATTTCCTTCCTGAATAAGATCCGGAAACTGAAGGCCACGATTCACAAATTTCTTGGAGATAGAGATTACCAGACGAAGATTGGCACGAACGAGAGACTCTTTAGCATGTTTATTGATATCCCGACCCGCCTCAATTTCGTGAATAACAGTATTGAGCGCACGATACCCAACCCCTAATCCTTCCCTCATCTGTACACTGATATGGTACTCAAGCTCTGCAGGAGTCATCTCGGGCAAACCACCTTCGGCAGCAGCGAGTTTCTGAGCCTTTACCACTTCAACGCGTACCCGTCTAAAACGCCTGGACAAATCCTTAAGATTAGAGGCAACACCATTGACACAGCGGGTACAGATTATGCGGTCACTAAACAGGCCGGCAATATCAGCAGAGAGAACCATCATCTTTTTGTTGAGTTTTTCTGCTTTTACAACATCTTCAGCGCAGGCGACAAGATCCTGCTGCAAGACCTTACGTTTCTCTTCAATTTCCAGTGCTTTATCAACCTTTTTTAGAAAGCGTGTTTTTTCTTTCTGAACCACGCCACTTTGAGTGTCCTGGATACCGCGAACAATATTAAAAATCTTAATTGTATCCTTTCGCAGTTCTCCTGCTATTTCCTCCAGTGCTGAAATAGCAAGAGGAGTGGAAAACACAGCAGTCTGAACACGAAGCAAGCCCTCTTCCATCATCCGGGCCAGTTCAAGTTCTTCCTCATGGCTGAGCAGTGTCAGGGTACCCATTTCACGAAGATAGATAGACATCGGATCAACGGCATGATCCTTATTGCGCTTGGAACTTCTGGCTAGACGACGTTGCCCATTCCTCCGATCGGTGAAAAAACCATGACGACGATCACCTACTTTGGGATTACGACGATCGTCCTCAACCCCATCCGGGGGCCCGACAGAGCGAACTTTTTCTCCCGACTCAAAAATCCCCGTCAGATCAAGCACCCTGTCATCCGCCGAACCAACTTTTTCTTCCTTTATCTGGTCATCTTCAACCATTCATCTCCCTCCGGTCTCTCAACCTGTTTCCGCAAAAAACAGAAAATATTTCACAGCTACATACTGTTAATTACCCTTCTTTCCGTTTTGCACAATATCGTAATTTAAATTGATATTCAATGATTTCAAGTTAAACAATTAAAAAAAGAGGGAAATTAGCCACCTTATACTCATTTTCAAGAGAGAAGAGAGGACAAAAATACCGAAACTTCAAGTTGTTAGGAAACACTACTTCCAATTCAGAAAGCCAGCACTCTTCAGACAAAAAAAATAGCGAATAATAGTATACTTAAACAGATTCCACGAAGTATTTTCATAAAACAGCAGAAGAGCTCTCTATTACTTAGCACATGGAATAGCAGCCTGCCGAAACTCTTGCAATTTATTATCCACCTCAACCTTTTTCAACACCAGTCGCTGCAGCTCTTCCTGATCACCCTGCGACACACATTCCCCTATCTTCCCAAGGAGTTCTTTAGATTTTCGAAGTAAGCGCTCTCTATTCAGCCAGGAAAGGAGCTCCTCTAGCTCTTCGTCCGTTCCCTGAAACCCCGGACCAGCATCGCCAGGAGCTGACTTCAAGAGAATATCAGAAACCAACACCCGTTCTCCCCCTTTTGGCAAACGTCCTAATAATTCCTCAGGCTCAACTCCATCGGAGTGTTCAAGTAGTGCGAGCAGTTGCAGGAGCAAAACCTCTCCAATTGTTCCACTAAGGCACTCCCGCAACCCAGCCTTTTCAAGTTCCGGTGCGGAATTCGGATAGAGGACCATATGAGTGACCAGACGTTTTTGTGAAGCCGACAAAGGCACCAATCTCTCAACGGGACGTTCTAAGGGCGGCGCTTCAACCGGATGCGGTATGGGCGCCTCACTCCTTGGCATGGACGCGCCAAGCTCTTTAGCGCTAAGCCCAATTTTCTCACTAAAATGGGAGAGCATAAGTGAGCGCTGCAGGGGCGAAGTTGCTGCCTTTATCAGAGGTTGCAGCTCTGCTATAATCCTGCTCTTGCCATCAAGCGTTAACCCATATTCATCCACAAGTTGCTTAAGAGCAAACTCAGGCAATGGCATGGCCTGATCGAGCAGAAGATTCAATGCGTCGAGCCCCTCTTCCTGTATAAACGTATCAGGATCATGCCCCGTGGGGAGAAGAGCCACCCTGCCAGCCATCTGTTCACTCAGAAACAGGGGGACAGAGCGCATCGCAGCTTTTACCCCTGCCGCATCTCCGTCAAAGAGGAGAATACATTCTTCAGCAAAACTCTTTAGTAATTTGAGTTGCAAAGTGGTGAGTGCAGTTCCAAGAGGTGCCACCACATTCGGACATCCGTGCACCACAAGAGAAACAAGGTCAAAATTCCCCTCCACCAAGATTGCACGCTTACGACGTCTGATTTCATCACCCTGCTGATACAGGCCCAAAAGAGATGCTGACTTATTAAAAATCGGGCTTTCGGGAGAATTCATATATTTTGGCTGACCTTCACCAATAATACGACCGCCAAATCCTATAACCCGCCCCCGCCGATCATAAATAGGAAAAAGCACCCTATCCCTGAAGCGGTCATAGGTTCCACCTTTTTCCTTTTCGACCAGCAACCCAACCTCAACGGCAGCCAGCTGTTCTTCTTTCGTCAGCTGTGCCCCTAAAAAATTCCACCCCGCACTCTCAGGTGCAGGTGCATAGCCAAGCCCAAAAATCTCCTGAACAGCAAGAGGTATCTTACGTTTTTCAAGATACTCTCTTGCCCCCTTGGCCTGGCCTGATTTCACTAAAGCTTCACGATAAATCGTCACGGCCTTTTCATTCACCGCATACATCAGTTTACGTTTCCGATTTTTTTCAAGCTCCATCGGCGATTGCGGACGCTCAGGAATCTCAACATTATAGCGTCTGGCCAGTTCCTTCATGGCCGTTGGAAAGTCGAGATTGTGATACTTCATCTGAAACTCGAAGACATCACCGGAAGCCCCACAGCCAAAACAGTGATAGAACTGCTGACCAGGATGCACGGAAAAAGAGGGCGTCTTTTCGTTATGAAATGGACAGCAGCCAAGAAAGCGAACCCCTGCCCGTTTCAATTCCACACACTCTCCTATCACCTGTACGATATCTGCCTGTTCCTTAATCCTGGCCGGCAAATCATCACTTCCTTCCGAATATCCCATTCATCTTTCCTATATTTCTATTCAGCGAGGGTGATAATTTACCTTTAGCACTGAACCGTAACTGTTCAATAGTGCAACAAATCCGTTCATTTTTGCCATCGAAGTGTACTCGTGTTACTCGAGCAAGGCAAAAATGGACGCAGTTGAGGTGCTAGTGAATAGTTACTTTCCTATAAATATTAATGCATGCAAATGCGTGACACGCTATAATCATCGGAGAGCACCCCACTGTCAAGCAGATACATGATTTGTCCATTCGACGAGAGATATGCTATGGAAGATTTTGCCCAAACACTCGCCTTTGAGGTCAAAAAAGATATTGCCGAGCGATACTTTGGTTTCCGAAAAATTATAGAAGAGGATTCCAACGACTACCAGAAGGAAATTATTAACTCCACCATGATACTCGAAACGAAGATAGGATTTGACCTGCTTCGTATCTACGCACTTCTCCAGGAAGACGCGCTTATCAAGCAATTTTATGCACTCACCACCCTTGGTAATGTTCTCTTTTTTGACTCCTATATAAGTAGCTCTTCCAAAATTCGAAAACGACTGTTCCAGGATCAAGAAGTGCGTGGATTTTTTCGGAAATCCCGCTTTACCAATATGTTTTTTGACACGTACAATTCCCTTCGCAATCATGTGGAGGAGTACCGCGACCGCATTGCCATGCTTGCAGAAGACCGTGAAGTGATTGAAGAAGAAATCAAACTCTTTTATCAGAAAAACGACATCAGCGGCATTATGCTCTTTCTTCGCAACCTCGATGGTACCGACGGAACATCTGGTACCATGGCAGGTAGCATTGAAGGTGGTGGCACCATCACCATGGAAGAAAAGATGCGCCTCCATGCCCCGCAGCCCGTTGAAAAGTTTCTCCCGGTTCTTGGACAGATTCCCGACGAGGCGAGCATCGCGCAAGAACTCAAATCTCTGGTTAACCGCGCCTATGAAAATCAGCCACAACTCGACCTCAAGGAGTTGTAAACCACCACGATCCTTCTTGACAGAGATCACTCCATAATTATTGTATGAGCCTAGCAAAAGGGGAAAACAGATAATCAGCCCTTGGAGGCAATGATGACAAGTATGATTAAAACGGGCGTGCTCATGGCGGCCCTTACAGCCGTTTTCATGGTGGCAGGACAGGCCCTCGGCGGTAACAACGGTATGATAATAGCCCTTGTGATAGCCTTTGGGATGAACTTTTTCGCCTACTGGTTCAGCGACAAGGCCGTTCTGAAAATGAGCGGGGCAAGAGAAGCCACAGCCGCCGAGGCTCCTGAGCTTTTCGGAATGGTCGCAAGTCTTGCAAAACGGGCAGATCTTCCCATGCCTCGTGTTTATATTATGCACCAGGACACGCCCAATGCCTTTGCCACAGGAAGAAATCCTGATCATGCTGCCGTTGCCGTAACCACTGGCCTTTTAAACATTCTCAAACCACATGAACTCGAAGGCGTACTTGCACATGAACTCGCACACATCAAAAACCGCGACATACTCATCAGTACCATAGCAGCGACCATGGCCGGAGCTATCAGCACCATGGCATCCATGGCTCAATGGGCAATGATTTTTGGCGGCGGCAGATCGAACGACGAGAACAATGGTGGCGGAATTATTGGAACCATCGCCATGATGATTTTGGCGCCACTTGGTGCTTCCCTTATCCAGATGGCAGTTTCCAGAAGCCGTGAATATCAGGCAGATGCAACCGGTGCTTCCATATGTGGTCACCCACGTTCCCTGGCATCAGCTCTACAGCAACTGGAAATCTATAACAGACGGCGTCCCATGAATGTCAATCCAGCAACTGCCCAAATGTATATAGTCAACCCACTCTCCGGTGGGAAAATAGCCAATCTTTTTTCTACTCACCCTCCAATGCAGGAAAGAATCAAACGACTAGGTGCTATGTAAGCAAATCGCGCTCTTTATCCATTCGAAAATAACATTCCTGATTATTTTCCACCCTCAGGAGTGTTATTTTCGCACTTACTCCTTTATTTCCATTTGCTTTTTTACAGCTGCTCCCCATATACTATAATATGTTCCCTCAAACATCGGTAAACGGTAAGTAAGCCAGTATAATGCCTGGTGTCGTTATTAACCATTTGAGTTGTAAACTCATTCAGAATTACTTGTTTTTTGTGACAGCTTTTACGGAGTAAGCGCTAACTCCCACAAGATGGTATCTGTTGCCTTTACAGTACACTTATGAATGAAATAATCATCATAGCATCTTCAGACTCAACTAGAGCCAAGTCCCTCTCCGAGCAGGTGACTGGAAGTTCGGATGACTTTGTCATTCTACAAGCTGAATCGGTAGAAGTGCTACAGAATTTTTACAGGGAGTATGGCTGCAGCCTACTTCTTATCGACCTCCTGCTCTATAAACAGTTTATAGCAGACGCCATTCCCCCCAAGGATACTGCGTTTCTGGTGCAGGCAACGGATGATCAGGCAGATGAGTATCTTCAACAGACTTTCCCTGAAAACAGAAATTGTGACTTTATTCCCAAACAGCTATCTCCTGTACTGCTCCGTCACAAAATTAACCTTCTTCTCCAGTACCGTACACTCAGACAAAAACATATCAATCTTCAGGAAGAATTCAGCAAACTGACAGCTCAGCTTGAAGAAAAAGAACAGGCCTTAAACCTGCAACACCATTATCTTGATATTCTGACGGAACGCGACGGCCTCACAGGGCTTTACAACCGCAAACATCTCACCACAGTATTAAACAAAGAATTTCAGTCTGCCAGAAGTTCTGGAAGAGAATTCAGCCTCCTGCTCCTTGATATTGATCATTTCAAAAATATTAATCGAAAACATGGCCACCTTTATGGTGATTTCGTCCTCAATGAAATCGCTGCCAGGCTGACAAGCAATACCCGCAGTTCCGACCTCTGCTTTCGGTTTGGCGGAGGAAACTTCATCGTTCTGCTTCCTAATATAAATCTCCAAAACAGTTGCTCTGCAGCAAAGAAGTTAAAAGAGTGCTGTGATGCAAAGAAATTCAACGATGGAGAAGGCAGCCACCAAATCACTATCTCCATTGGAGTTGCCTCTCTTATAGAATCCTCTCCTGAAACAGCGGATCAGTTAATCCATATGGCTGACAAGGCCATGTGTCAGGCAAAAGCCGAAGGAAGAAACAGAGTAAAAACTTACCCATACGAAGATCAGCAATAGCGCACCATTCAACAATTCACACAAAGGAGTTGATCTGACAGCGAGTTTCGACTATTCCTACATACACTCCCGTAAATACTACTTATCAGGCTCATAACACTATGCAAGAGCAGCAAAACACAAAAATTTTCAGGCAGGTCGACTCCCTCCCTTCGCTCCCTGCAACGGTTTCAAATGTTTTAGCCGTCACTGCTGACCCTGAAAGTTCGGTGGAAGACCTTGTTAACGCAATTCTTCCGGATCAGGCCATGTGTGCTACCATTCTCAAATTGGCGAATTCCGCTTTTTTTGGAATGCCAAGAGAAGTTGCAACCATGGACAAAGCTGTCTCCGTACTTGGTTTTAATGAAGTACATAATATCGTTCTTGGAAAGGCTGTCTTCAATTCATTCCAGAAGATCAGTGCTGATAACAAGGAAACTATTGATGCTTTCTGGATGCACTCGTTCTCCTGCGGACTCGCCGCCAAGATTCTTGCACCAAGCTTTAACTGTTCTCCAAGCGAACTTTTTATTGCAGGTCTAATCCACGACATAGGAAAACTCGCCCTGTTCGTCGCAAGATCCGATGACTACCTTCCGATTCTTGAGCTATCCGGTGTGGAACAAATCAGGTGCAGACAACTGGAACTGGAGACCATCGGCATAGATCACGAACATGTTGGAAAACATCTCCTTACACGCTGGTTATTTCCAGAAAGCCTTCTCAGTGCAGTCGGTTTTCACCACTCCCCCAAGACATGTGGTACTAAACAGCAGTACGCAGTTATTGTTCAGCTGAGTGATGCACTCAGCCTTCTCGCATCTGTTCAGGATGAAGCCAAAAATTTCCCTCTGCTACCGCAACTCCTCATTTTTTTACCAGAAAGCGAAAAGCTGTGGCAACAGTACAATATTGATATCAGTGAAGAACAGCTTCAGACTTGGATGAAATCGCTCAAAACTAGCTTTGAAAAAGACAGTGCTATCCTGAATATTTTCACATCTTCTTAAAACGTAACTATTCAGCGAGGACAACTAGTTACCCTTAACTCTGAACTGTAACTGTTTGGCAATGATTCAAATTCGTTTATTTTAGGCTCCAAAGCATACTTGATGCTATTCGAGGAGGCTAAAATGGACGTAGTTGAAGTGCTGCTGAACAGTTACCTTAAAACAAGATTATGAAAGTCACAAATATCAACAAAACTATCCGGAGTACAAAACGGCTCACTAACATCATTAAGGTCCTCACTAAATTTGGTTTTAAGGAAATAATAAAAGATCTGGGGCTCGACACTTTTGCCAGAGGCAAAAAGGAAAATGAGTTTTCTGAAAATGAACCGATAGACACCAAATCTTCACGCGCGACACGAATGCGTCATGTTCTTGAAGAACTTGGCCCCACCTATATCAAACTCGGCCAGATACTTGCCACCCGTCCCGACCTTATCCCCCCAGAATGGGCTCAGGAATTCAAACACCTGCAGGATAATTGCGGACAGGTTCCTTTTAGTGAAATAGAAGAAGTTCTTATCCGTGAATTTCCCGGACGACTGCACCAACTCTTCTCATCCATAGAAGAGCCCCCCCTTGCCGCCGCTTCCATGGCCCAGGTCCATCGTGCAACACTCAAGGATGGTACAGCCGTTGTATTAAAAGTGTTACGCCCGGGGAACAGAAAACTGGTTGAAGAAGATATGGTACTTCTTGAGTCCCTAGCCCAGTTTGTGGAAAACTACTTCTCAAATCTTGGATATAGCCCGGTTGCTGTTGCAGCAGAATTTTCGCGGGAAATAACCAAAGAGATGAACTTTCTTCACGAGGCGCAATCGACCAACAAACTGCGACGCTACTTTGAAGATGATCCTAATATCAGCTTCCCCAGGGTGTATCAGGATTCTTCCACCCGTAATGTATTAACTCTAGAAGAAATCATAGGAACACCATTATCATCCGTTGACCCACAAAGCCTGCGCGCCGAAGAACGAAGGCGAATCGTCGCCAATGGAACCGATGCCGTTTTCAAACAGTGTCTTCGCTACGGTTTTTTCCACGCAGACCCTCACCCTGGAAATATCTTCATGCTTCCTGGACAAAAACTCTGTTTTATTGACTGCGGGATGACGGGACGTCTTGATAAAAGAACAGCAGAACAGCTTATTGATCTTGTAGCAGCCGTCATCCAGGGCAATATTGATAAACTCTGTAGGGTGGTGGTGGAACTCACCGATGTTGATCCTGCCGTCACCGATAGAAGAGACTTCAGGTCCGATGCCCATATCATGACCGCCACCTTCCAGGAAGCTGACTTAAAACAGCTTGATATCACTAAATTGCTTTCTGATTTCTTTGAAATGCTACAACGATACCAGATCGTCTGTCCCAGCGACCTAATCATGCTCACGAAGGCACTAACAACCATTGAAGGTGTCGCAGAACACTTTGATCCGACCTTTAATGTACTGGCTCATGTGGAACCCCAGATCCAAGAAGTGGTTACAAAACGGTACGGCTTTACCGCAATTCGGCACCGCATGCAGAAAAGCATGAATAATTATATGGAGCTTATAGAAAGCCTGCCACTTGATGTGCAAAGGATTATGGATCAAGTTCGGCACAACCGCCTGACCTTGAATATTGAAATGAAGCGGATCGAACACCTTGCTGACAAGGTGGACCTTTCAAGCCGAGTCATGGGAATTTCCATGATCATTTCAGCTCTTATTGTCGGCTCTTCTATCCTTATTCTTGCAGACTCTCTGGCAAAAAAACAGGGGATACTTGGAATATTGGGAATTATCGGGCTTGTGGGTGCGGGCTTATATTCTGCAGGTTTTGTCGCATCCTCTCTGCTACCTAAAAAGAAGAAAAAGTAACATCATAGCAACGTTACAAAGCGTCCCTCCAAAGAAAACAATCTGTATTTACGATACGGTTTTTCCGACTTTATTGCAGATTGCGGCAAAGGATTCTGCGTCAAGGCTTGACTGCCCAACAAAAAGTCCTGACAACTCGCTCAGATTCAAATATTCATCCACATTTTCAACCATCAAAGAGCCACCATACACAACCGGTCTCTTCGCCTGCACTTGGTTGATAAATTTTGCAGCTTCCGCCACCCGAACAGGCTGTTCCGCTATTCGTGTCATTGAAGCTTCCGTTGGACCATAGGCAATAAGTAAGTCATCACAATCGATATCATTTATTGCTGTGAGCTGGGACATTGCGTAGGGCTGATCGATACAGACAATGGGTTTTAATCCTGCCGCTACGGCTTCTGACATCTTATTTGCCGTATCTTGAGAGGTTTCATGAAAGTAGCGCCTTCGCTCTGAATGGCCAATAATCACATATTCAACCATTCCACGTACCATATCAGCAGCCACTGCTCCTGTGTAGGAGCCTTTAGGGAATGGTGATATATCCTGAGCTGCGAGTGAGAAATTTTTGAGTCCGAGAGCCTGTACATATTCGGAAAGACTGCACAGACAAATAAAGGAAGGAGCGATAATCACCTCAAGCCCATCGACGGGTCGATAGAGGCCTGCAAAATCAGAGAACCATTTCTGAGCAGCTTTTTTATCCTTATTACTCTTCCAGTTCCCAATTACATATTTTTTCATAGCATCTCCTGCTTAATCGTTTAAAGCAAAACAGCTTCGATTTTATTCCGAACATCCTCCATACTCAGGCCTGCAATAAGAATACTCTTGTTGCGAGACTGCAGGCCGCGGCTGATCTCCAGATTCTTCTTTTTCACATGCAAAAAAGTAGCGAGGAACTTCAATACAGCAGCGTTAGCTTTGCCATCCACAGGAGGAGCCGTGATAGCAAGTTTAATGGCTTTATCATACACTCCCGTAAAGGCATTACGGGATGCTCTTGGCTGAACATGTATGCTCAGTAACGTCCGCCCGGAGCGATGAGTGGCAAGAAAGGGCATGAAGATTTTCAAGACGGGCTAGTTTTCTTCTCCCCATCGGGTTCCAGACTAAAAATATCCTTCAAACTAAAAGCATCTTCCCCCCCATCCTTCTTCTCTTCACCTAAGAGCGACCCAAAGGTTTCTTCACTGATATCATCTGCATCTTCAGGTGTGTCCGTTAACTGCGCAACATCTTCCGCGGCAATTGAACCATCGTCATTAATTTCAATCTTCTGAAATAAGTCATCGTTCTCTACATCTTCCGTTTCACCTTCAACGGGATGTTTCAAAGCAGCATCATTCTCTTCTTCATCTGGATAGAACACTTCAATTGTCTCCAGATAACTTTCAAGGGTTGCCTTTAAATCCGCCTTCACCTCACCCTTCTTTTGCTTCAGAGCATCAATCTCTTTAGGCAGACGCTGTAACTCTTCATAAGCATCTTCACGGATTTTTGTGATCTCAGCATTCGCCTCGGCTACCATTTCTGCTGCCCTGACCCTGCTCTTTTCCTTCAGATCTTCGGCAAACAGCTGAGCGGTAGCGAGAGTTGACTTAAAATCCACCTCTTCCTTCTTTAAGTCACTATTCAGTTCATGAAGAATTGTAATTCTATTCTGCAGGCTATCTCTATCAGATTCTGCCGCTTTTAAAGCCGCCTCTGCTTCCTGAACAGTAGCACTCGCTTCACTGACCTCTTCGTCACGCTCACTATTCTCCTGTTCCAGATCAGCAATGCGTAACTGCAGTTCATCAACTTCCTTACTTAACTCTTTCAGCCGTTCTTCTTTCTGAGCACAACCATCCTTGAGTTCTTCAGAAATCTTCCTGGTAAACTCCATATCCGTTTCCAGTGATCCGGTATAGTCGGCTGATGTTTCCCTATCTGAACGCAAAGATTCAAGCTCTTCAAACTGCTCTTTACACCGTTCCTGAAGTTCAAAAAATTCGTCGGCAATTGTTTCGAGATAATCCCTGACTTCGAGAGGATCACACCCTCTGAATTTAATCTGGAATTCCTGATCTTTTATTAATTGCGAAGTTATAGCCATAACAGATTCACCTTTAAAAGACTGGACTGCTTAATTCATTCCCATAGCCAATTGCTTCAGAGTTGGTACAAGAAAACTCTGCAAAAACATAATCGCCATGATCAAAATCATAGGAGAAAAGTCAATCCCCCCCATACTCATTGGGATAGCACGCCTTATTCGGCTCAACAGCGGCTCGGTTGCCTCATACAGAAAACGAACAATTGGATTATGGGGATCCGCGTTTACCCAAGAAATAACTGCCCGGCCAATAATAATCCACATGTAAGCTGTAAGCAAAAAATCAATCAACTGCGCTATGGCCATCATAAAATTATTCACAACAAACATTATAAAACTCCATCTTTAATCGTGCATTACAAATGTAAAGGTGTTGAGGAAGAAAGCTGAAGAGAGCAGGAAAAAAAATATTCTCTTTATTTTCCGTCTCTTCGTAACTAGGCAACTTTCGTTCCCGAAGGCACAGGGGCACTTACGCTCGAAAGTACCAGACGGCTCTTACCATCCTCCTCCACCTTCGCAGCAAGTACCATTCCCTGAGATTCCACACCCATCAATTTTACAGGCTGCAGATTCGCCACAATCAGCACCTGCATTCCGGGAAGATCCTCAGGCTGGTAATATTCGGCAATCCCTGCAACAATTGTTCTTGTTTCCGGCGCCATGACTGTAAGTTTCAACAGACGATCGGATTTTTGAACGACTTCAGCAGCCACTATTTCAGCCACCCGCAGTTCAACCTTTTGAAACTGATCGAAGGTAATGACACCCTCGATACTCTCAACATCCTGTTTCTTCTTTTTTGCAGCCTTTTTGTTCTTTTTTACTTCCTGCTTGGGGGGCTGCTTTTTCTTTTTGGTATCAACGCGTGGAAAAAGAGCTTCAATCGGCTGCAACACCGTACCAGCAACAAGTTTTCCCCATTGTCCATTTCCCTGAAGATCACAAACCAGCGCATTATCTGCACCAATCCCAAGCCCTGCAGCCATTTTCTTACAGGTGCCAGGCATCACCGGCTGCAAAAGAAGTGTCAGCAGACGCAATGTTTCAGCAAGATTATAAAGCACAGTATGCAGACGACCAGTGCGTTGCTGATCCTTAACAAGGGCCCACGGTTCGTTTGTTACAATATATTTATTCGCCTGACTAATCAATCCCCACACAGCCTGCAAACTACGATGAAACTGAAAACTGTTCATACTCTTTTGATAATCATCAATAACTGTTGCCGCAAGATCGGATAGAACAGTATCGTCATCTGCTGATACCATCTGGGGTACCACACCATCCGTATACTTGACGAGCATTGCAGTGGTACGACTGTAGAGATTACCAAGATCATTGGCCAAGTCAGAATTTTTTCTGGTGACAATTGCATCGGCACTAAAGGAGGCATCGAGCCCAAAAGACATCTCACGCAGGGTAAAATACCGTATGGTGTCCACACCATACTCTTCTACCAGTTCAGTTGGCCTAACCACATTACCAATACTTTTGGACATCTTTGTTGCATCCACATTCCAATAGCCATGAACGTGAAGCTTCTGGTACAGGGGCAGTCCCATGGATAGAATCATGGTGGGCCAATAGATGGCGTGGGGTTTGAGGATATCCTTCGCAATGACATGTTCAGCGACATCCCAGTACTCTGAAAAATTTTCAGCATCGGGATAGTGTATTCCAGTGAGGTAATTAATCAGTGCGTCAAACCAGACATAGGTGACAAACTTATCATCAAACGGGAGAGGAATTCCCCAGGTAAGGCGCGAGGTTGGCCGAGAAATACACAAATCTTCAAGCGGTTCGCTTAAAAAAGAGAGCACTTCATTCTTGTAACGTTCAGGGGTTATAAAGTCAGGATTTGCATTGATATGATCAAGCAGATCCTGCTGATATTTTGACATCCTGAAAAAATAATTCTCTTCAGTTATCTCATCGGGTACCGTCTGATGATCGGGACATTTCCCATCCACCAACTCTTTTTCTGTAAGAAAGCGTTCACACCCTGTGCAGTAAAGCCCGGTGTATTTGTCAAAGTAGATATCACCCTTGTCATAGACCTGCTGCAAAATGGATTGCACGGTAGCCACATGGTCGCTATCGGTGGTGCGAATAAAATTATCAGGTGTAATATCAAGCAAGGGCCAAGTACTGCGAAACATGCCGCTGATCCGATCGACGTATTCTTTTGGGCTTACGCCTTCCTTAGCCGCTGCCTCTGCGATCTTATCGCCATGCTCATCGGTTCCGGTCTGAAACCTGACCGTATCACCACATAAACGTCGAAATCTGGCATAGGTATCAGCCACAATAGTGGTGTAGGCATGCCCCAGATGGGGTTGCGCATTTACATAATAAATAGGGGTTGTTATATATGTTGTCATTTTTCGAAAAGACCTTTAAACGGATAAAGACTACTCGTCCTTATCTGCCTTCTGTTCTTTTTTTCCTTTATTCATTTTCTTTTCCGGTCGTACCGGTTCAGCATTTTGCCACTGTTCCGCCTCTAAAACCTGAACATCTCCTTCTTCATTCACCACCTGAAGTGTGGCTTGTAGAGGATTTTGACGTTTCACCCGATAACAGTGCCCCTCAACCATAATTTTTTTGCCAGGCCGCGGCATTCCTTTACGTTCCCGCTTATAGGTCTCGAACTCGTAAGTTAAGCAGCAGAGGAGACGATTACAAACCCCCGATATCTTCGATGGGTTCAGAGGGAGATCCTGCTCCTTCGCCATCTTGATGGAGACAGAATCAAATTTTTTCATATGACCTGAACAGCAGAATTCCCGACCGCATGTTCCAAGTCCTCCAATCATCTTCGTTTCGTGACGAACGCCAACCTGACGCATCTCCACCCGTGTCCTGAACTCCTGCACTAGATCCTTGACCAGCGCCCTGAAGTCCACTCGTTTATCCGCGGTAAAATAAAAAATCATCTTACTGCCGTTAAAAAAACGTTCCACTCGAACAAGACGCATCTGCAGGGTATGACGAAGAATCAGTTCTTTACAGGTTGTAAAGGCCGAGGCCTCTTCAATGGGAATATTCTCATACCGATTGCACTCTTCATGTGCAGCACGACGAGAAATTTCATAACTCGCCCTTCGTTGAACATCGGATTCCCGACAGGCGGGAGCCTTACAATTGACACGGGCAGGTTCTAGTCCAAACTCCCCCCGCACCATCACGACGTCATCCCGTGAAAGATCATTCAGAAAAGAGGAGGCTGTAAACTCCTGCCCCATTGCCCGAAACCGGATACGATAAAAATACTCCAATGGACTCTTTTGAGCATCCTTGGTTTCAGCCTGAAGTCCTTCCTTTTGCTGCTGTTCTTCTGCCATAGTCCCTTCTATTCTTTCAGTTGAAAGAGCAACACCTCACAAACGAGAGTTCGGTTACAATTTCGACCTAATTCTTTTTCCGCCTGATTTATGGCTTGTAGTTTAGCAAAATATTGTCCAGAGTTCCAGTCTTTCCGTGTCTCCAGACTTTCTGCACCCGTTTGCTGATCATGGATTGCAAAGAGACAGTCCCTGATCCAGAGCCTGATCAAAGCAAAAAGGTGTGGCAAGTCCTCTTTAAGAGCTGCCATCGCCTCTGCCATCTTCAGGATTTGCGTAACATTTGCAGCCTCATCACCACTGGGATCAATAAGCAGTTGTAACAAATCATTCCAGAAATCGATAAGTTCACAGCGCTGCAGCAACTGTGCTCTACCAGGACTTCCTTCGGACAAACGTGCAAGAAGTTCAGCTGCTCCCGAGCCCAGTTCAGAGTCCTGCGTAGTCAAAATAGTTGTGGTTTCTGCAATGCTCAAGGCATAAAATGGAACCGTCTGGCACCGTGAAATAATGGTCTGCAATACATTTCCAGCAAGATCAGCCGTGAGAATCAGCAGATTATCTGCAGGAGGCTCCTCCAGGGTTTTCAGAAGACTGTTTGCCGCTTCCTGTCGCATGCTATGCACATCTTCAATAAGCACAACACGAGTCTTTGCCTCGTAGGGAGCAAAGGAAAGATCCTTAATAAGCTTACGAACCTGAGAAATTTTGATGGCACCCTTTTCAGGGGACACAACTAAAAAATCGGGATGACTCCCGGCGGCTATTTTTTTACAGGAAGAACAGACTCCGCAACCGGACAATCCCTGCCGTTGCTCACAGTTCACAGCAGCAGCGAGACCTCTTGCAAAGAGCTGCTTCCCCACACCTTCAGGACCTCGAAAGAGATAGGCATGAGCCAGACGATCAGTCTGCAGGCTTCTACTCAGAAGATTTCTGGCCTGATGCTGACCGTAAAAGGGCTTTCCATCAATCTGCAATACGGAACCTGTGGTCTGTGCAGCTTTATCCATCTCAACCAGACACTATCACACGTTAAACCGAAAATTCAAACAATCACCATCGGCCACAACGTACTCCTTGCCTTCCGAGCGCATCAAGCCTTTTTCCTTGGCGCCAGCCTCACCATCACAGGCCACAAAATCATCATAGCTGATCGTTTCAGCACGAATAAAACCACGTTCAAAATCCGAGTGAATCTTCCCGGCAGCGCCCGGCCCCTTTGTACCAATACTGATTGTCCAGGCACGGGTCTCTTTTTCACCAACGGTAAAATAGGTGATCAAACCAAGGAGTTTATAACCAGCAGCAATCAGTCGATTTAACCCAGGTTCCGTCATACCCATATCGGTCAGAAACTCCTGCTGCTCCTCGGGATCAAGCTGACTTAACTCCTGCTCAATGGAACCTGCAATAATAACTACTCCATCACCATCTTCTAACGCGAGTTTTTCGAGCGCCCGAACATGTGCGTTTCCATCGATAACATCATCCTCCTGCACATTTGCCACATAGAGAACGGGCTTATCGGTCAGAAGAGACATCTCCTTCATCAACTCCTCTTCCATATCGCCATCAAGCTCAAGCTTTCTGGCCGATTCACCACTATCAAGCAGATCACGAAGACGTTCAAGAAAAACGGCCTGGGCCTTCAGAGTTTTATCACCTGACTTTGCAAGAGACTTTGCTTTTTTTAGTCGTTTTTCCACACTATCAAGATCAGCAAGAATCAGCTCCATACTGATAACTTCCTTATCGCGTGTGGGATCTATGGAGCCATCCACATGAACGACATTCTCATCCTCAAAGCAACGAACGACATGAACAAGGGCGTCTACCTGCCTGATATGACCAAGAAACTGGTTGCCAAGCCCTTCCCCCTGACTCGCCCCTTTCACAAGGCCTGCAATATCCACAAACTCCATCTGGGTGGCTACCTTGCGCCTTGTCTTAGCCATCTCAGCCAGAACATCCAGACGCTTGTCTGGAACAGGAACAATACCCACATTTGGTTCAATGGTACAAAATGGATAGTTTTCGGCATCAATACCAGCCGCTGTCAAAGCATTAAAAATTGTAGACTTCCCCACATTTGGAAGACCAACGATCCCGCAACGAAACCCCATATATAACTCCTCACCCTTAACAGGGCGTAAAAACTAGTAATATCAAACAACACGACAAATTATCAAAAATGGAATAGTATACCCTGCTCAAAGAGAAAAAGCCCATTTTTTTGCAAGGACCTGACCATGACAAATTCCGCCATATTAATCAGCAACGTCACGCTTTTCACCGATCCGAACACCCCGCTTATTGAAAAACAGTGGCTGCTCTGTAAAGATGATCGGATTCATTCCTTTGGCCCCATGGATACACGTCCATCCTGTCCCGATGCCACCCGGATTGAGGGAAAGGATAAACTGCTAATGCCTGGGCTGATCAATGCACATAATCACTGCGCCATGACACTCTTTCGGGGACTTGCAGACGACCTTGAACTCAGTGAGTGGCTGAATAAGCATATCTTTCCTGCAGAGGCAGCACACGTAAACGAAGAGATGGTCTACTGGTGCACAAAGCTTGCCGCAGCCGAAATGATCCTCTCGGGCACCACCACCGTGGCAGATGGCTATTTTTATGAAGATCAGGCCGCAAGAGCACTTCTTGAATCAGGGATGCGCGCTATTGCAGCACATGGCATTGTTGATTTTCCTGCTCCCGGTGTTCCTGATCCATCAACAAACATTGATGCGGTTGCTGCATTTATCCACAAGTGGAAAAACAGCTCCGACCGAATAACTCCTGCCGTTTTTGCTCATTCACCATACACCTGTTCCCCAAAAACATTACAGGCCGCCAAAGCCCTTGCTACAGACCAGGAAGTCCCTTTCTTTATCCACATTGCAGAAAGCAAACAGGAACAGCAGATGATACTGGAGCCACAGGGAACGAGTCCGATTCGGCACCTTGCAGCACTTGACCTGCTCGATACAAACAGCGTGCTTATTCACTGTGTCTGGCTGGATGATGAAGACAGAGCTATTATTCGGAAAAGTGGTGCAGGGGTTGTGATTTGCCCACAGAGCCATTTTAAACTGGCCTCGGGAATCGCTTCCTCGTCAGAGATGCTTGAAATGGGAATCCCCATTGGACTTGGAACGGATGGAGCTGCCAGCAATAACAGCCTGGATCTCTTTATTGAAATGGATATTCTTGCAAAAAGTCAGAAGCTGTACACACGTGATGCCACGGCTATGTCTGCCAAACAGTCACTGGCTGCGGCAACGGTTAATAATGCCAAGATTCTTGGCCTTTCGGAGATCGGGAGAATTGTGCCAGGATTTAAGGCAGATCTTATTCTACTGAACATGAAGCAACCCCACCTACAGCCATATTACAATGGTGACTTTCTGGTCTACAGCGCCAATGGTGCTGATGTCGAGACGGTTATTATCAATGGAAAACTTGTTCTACTCAAGGGCAGGATTCTTTCCTTTGACCTTGATGAATGTATGGAGAGAGTGAGAATACTGGCACGGGATCTTCAAGAATAAGTTCAGTGAGGTTTTGAGCAGCGGATAAAGTCTTCTATTCGACTATATGAGCGTAACCAAGCGTAGCAATCCTGGTCCAGGGCAGGGAGTAGAGGCGAAAAAGCCGCCAGGTCTTTAGAACTAGCTGTCGCTAACGCCCTGTCGCCTTTTGAGTATACCGACGCATTACGTCGTGGAAACTGGAAGAAGCTATCTGCCCCATCAATTAGCAGTTCGTCATCATTATCCGAAATGTATTTTTGGATAGATTTCTAGCCTGACATATGCTGTTTTTTCATCCACCACAAAAAGTACATAATTGCCACCCATATATACCGGTTACGATCAAGGTATACAGCATGAGTGCATAATACCAACGACCGGTCAACTTGGGGGTTTTGATAGGGGCCACGTTCATTGCGGCCATTACCATAAGCATGACATAGAGAGCAACAGCTGCAAGAGCTTGGTTCACTATCCCATTAAAGAGAAAGACAAAGGACAAAATGATAGCATTATTGTCCAGTGCTAGCCCCATGTAGGTTGACTTATCGACCAAGCCAAAAACATTAAAATAACTCAGTCGAAGTACCCCCGTCGCCACGATAATAAAAGCTCCAGGCAGGAACCAGAGGCTGTAATTTCCAAAACTCAGCAAAACAACAGCCGGGCAGATGCCGAAACTAACAATATCAATCAAGGAATCGAGTTGCCCCCCGAACTCTCGTTGTTTGTCATTCCGCCCTTTCATTTTCCGGGCAATAATGCCATCGGTCCAATCAAAGAATACTGCCCAGATGAGGCCAATCATCGCAGCAGCAAAGTTACCCAGAATAGCATAATAGATAGCGATAACTACGCACAAAAGACCAGCAAGAGAACATATGTTTGGCAGGTCTTTGGCAAAAGAGAGTATGGAAGGACGAGCATCTGATAAATTTGTTTCAGCCATTATTTTGTTCCCAAACCAACAATGTCCTGCAATGCTTCAACCAATCGTAGATTTTCAGGCTGGGTACGACTGGCTATGCGAAGATAACGATCAGACTCAGGCATGGTTTTCCCCGCACAATGTTTTATATAGATACTGTGATCAACAAACAGTTTTTTCGTGAGCTCTGGCCCGGATATGCTGTGATCTGGTACACGACAGAAAATATAATTGGCATCCGGTGGGTAAACAGTCATTCCCGGAATTGATCCCAGCTGTTTACAAAACAGATCTCGATCTTCCATTACCTGAGCACAGCTTTCACGAAATCTCTGTTTGTATTGAGGGGCTAGGCGCAGAAATTCCTCTGCAAAACCGTTAATGTTCCAGATATGCAGTCCTTGGCGGACACTCGCTAAAAACTCGGAATTGGCGGTAAGCATGTAACCGATACGAATACCACAAATTCCATACGCCTTACTCATACTCTTGAAAATTGTCAGATTATGATGTTTTTCAATTTCATTTTCAAGGGTCTCAGTGTCGCCGTTCCTTGCAAAATCAATAAACGATTCATCAACGATGAGCATGCAGTTATGGGGAGCCAATAGTTTCGTGAGCCGAACGAGTTCTTCCTTGGGAACCAACAATGAAGTGGGGTTATTAGGCGATACCACTACAGCGAGTTCTGCCTTGCAGCGGATAGCGGCATCAGCAAACTTGTCCACATCTAGTTGAAAAGATGGTTGAGGAAGATCAAACTGGACTACATTGCCGACAGGTGCAGCGTTTACATACTCATTAAAGGATGGTACCGGAACTATTATCTTTCGGCCCATTCCAGCAATAATTTTGATGAGTTCTGCAGCACCGTTGCCAACAGCTATTTTTTCCGGAGATTGACTTATCAGGTCGCCTACCAAGCATGCCAGATCATTCTGAGCAACTGGATAGTTAAGTACTAATTGCTTGATGTGATCGCTGGCGTAACTAAAAAATTCCTCTGGCGGGAAATAGAGATTATACAAATAGTTATGATCTATAAAGTTATGGCGCCAATAGCCTCCATGTTGATTGGAGATATATTCGTATCGCTCTTCTGGGGTAGTGGTTGCATCTGTCATCATAATTTACTGTAGTGAGTTTGAACGCGGTGCCATTACTAAAGATCCCTTCCTGTTTGGAGAGTATTTTGCAACCATTGAAGGATCAAAGGTTGAAAACATGGGAAATGACTGTGGTTGCGGTTGGGGATCACATATGAATTCAGCTGCCCGCAGATCAGTTAAGGTGTCAATTTCATACCAGCTGCTGGTATCAAAAAAGACAGGGGTAAAAGAGAGACAGCCCTCCTTTACCATATCAGCGAAAACGGTTTCATAATAGCCATTAACCATATTGTTGGAAATATAGTGATCCAGGCGTTGTTTTACCACTTGCCAGGTTGCAGATGAGAGGCTGTAAATATTGACTGTTTTGAAATGCTCTTCACCTGGGGTAACGGTCACGTTGTGAAATGCGTCGATCTCCATATGCTCATTCACCGTAACAGTGGTACCGTTCATCCAAGGCTCAATTTTTGCAACTGCGATTCGATCCGGGTACAGCATATCCGTCAACATTTCCGTATCGAAAACAAGATCACTTTCAACCAACAAAAAAGGCTCATCTATCACTTTTCGGGCAAGCCATAGGGAGTAAATATTGTTAGTGGTTTTATATAATGGGCTTGATATGTAAGTGATATCCATCCCAGCTTTTCGGGTCCCAAGATACTCACGAATACATTCGCCCTGATGCCCTATTACTATCACCAGCCGGTTAAAATTATGAGCCTGGAGAGTGGCAATCAATCTTTCCAGTATAGAGATTTCATTAACCGTAACGAGGCATTTTGGTGTCGAGTCCGTCAAGGGAGAGAGACGACTACCAGTACCGGCAGCCAATAATAGCGCTGTTCTTACTGGTTCATCGGCAAGGTCAGTACAAATGGTACTTTTCTTCATATTTTTTGTCCTTCTGAATTTATAGCCGGACCACTCCCTTAAAGATAATGGGACAACACTGCACGATGCAGTTTGAAGTGGTGCGGTTTGGGAAGTGTCGCTTTATTTTCTGCCGATTGGCTGAGGCCAGGTAGCTGAAGGGCACAAAAAACTGATAAATAGAATGGATTCAAGCAGTGAGGGAAGAAAGGTCTTCAATTATCAGAGAACTGAATAACCATTTCACGAGTTGAAGGTAATACTATACTGCAGTAGTCCAATTAACTCAATGTATTTCCGATATTATTACGTGACGCCAAAATTCAAACTGGGACTAAGTCGCTAAATGACGGACTAAAAACCTATGTTTACTCCTGTGAAAATCGCGGCGTTGAACTGTATGCTGTTGATGCTCTTATCCCACTGCATAGCAACACTTGAACAAACGAATGCTTCAGCAATGAAATCAGTTAAGTATGATCTTTCATAACGAAAAGCCCATACGGTCTGTTATATAAATGAGTGCTTATACCAATCTTAATCATTGGTAAGCGCAGAGGGTCACTTGAGGGTGATCTGGGGCAATCCGTATATTCGTCCTTGGAATAAGAACAAGCCGGACATGGCTTCAAAAATGCAGAAGACTTTGATTGATATTTTTACGTTTAGCAGTACTGAAGATCACTTAAGCAGGATCAGCTCAAGCCTGAGCCAAAACACCTCGACTTAGGCGAACCATCCGACCTAAGCTAAGGGCTTGAGTTGTTCCTCTTCCGAGGGAGCAAGATTTTCCGTATCCGTAGTAGGCTCCTGCTGTTTCTCAAGTTTTCGCTGTCTTTTTTCTTCTTTCTTTTTTTTCTTTGCTATTTCTTTCTGACGCTTTTCATATGAATAATTTGTTCTAGCCAAGGTTCTAGTCCTTTTATCACGTTATATTTTGAACAATAAAAAAAAAAGACCCCGCTGAACGCGAGGTCTTTTTTATTGCCTAACCAGGTACTACTGCTTAACTACGTTCTCTGCAGCAGGTCCTTTTTGGCCATCAACGATGTCAAATGTCACTCGGGCACCTTCATCGAGGGATTTAAAACCGTCACCCTGAATTGCTGAATGATGAACAAAGACATCCTTTCCGCCTTCTTCTTCAATAAAACCAAAACCTTTTGAATCATTAAACCATTTAACTGTTCCTTCTGCCATGGTGTACTACTCCTTTGTGCTGGTTCCCTTAAGAACCTTTTTGTTATAGAGCCGGATCGTTAACATACGACCCGGTAACTGTCTTTTTATGTAAAAGATACATTGATACTATTGTACTATCGCCTGATTGTGAACTAATTTTTTTTGCCCGACGCTCCGGGAAGCATTTTTAAGGCTAGACTCTTTTTTATAAACAAGCTTTTTGCCCAAAGAACGCTCTAAAGCTCTGGTCATTTTGTTGTCATCTGCCGTGGTAAATGTAAAGGCAGCTCCTGTACAACTAGCCCTACCAGTACGCCCAGTTCTATGGGTATAGGTTTCTGCAGTTGCAGGCATGTCAAAGTTGATCACATGGGAAATGCCTGAAACATCTATGCCTCGAGCCGCTATATCTGTGGCGACCAGAACATTATATGTGCCGCTTTTGAAGCCTTCCAGAGCTTGCTGTCGTTTCTGCTGCGACAGGTTCCCCTGAAGTGACGTGGCTTTGCATCCTGTTTTTTGCAGTTGAAAGGCAAGGCTCTTGGCCTTGTGCTTTGTTCTGGTAAAAACAATCGCTGTTGTGAGTTCTTTCTCTCGCAGGATTTTTTTCAGCAGGTTCGTCTTATTTCTCTGTTCAACCTTATAAAAAGAATGGGAGATGGCTGCCGTCGGCTTAGTATGGTTGATCTGCACGGTGGCTGGTTGAATAAGGATATCTTCAGCTAGGGAACGGATCTCTTTTGGCATGGTTGCGGAAAAGACAAGGGTCTGTCTCTTTCTTGGCAGCTTGCTTAAAATCCGGCGAATATCTGGTAAAAAGCCATGATCAAACATATGATCAGCCTCATCCAAAATCAGCATCTCCACTGTTGATAAATTGATGGCTTTACTGTTTGCCAGGTCAAGAAGGCGGCCGGGGCAGGCCACAACAATCTCTACACCCTTTCGGATGGCATTTATTTGGGCATGTTTACTGACCCCGCCATAGATAACAACGCTGCGTAAGTGTGTGTGTGCAGCCATTTTTTCAATATATGTATGGGTCTGTTCTGCAAGTTCCCTGGTAGGGGCCATGATCAGCGCTCGAACTTTTCCCTTTGGCCCGCTGTAAAGACGCTGCAGAATAGGCAGTACAAATGCGGCGGTTTTTCCAGTACCTGTCTGGGCAAGGCCAAGAAGGTCGCGTCCGGAAAGAACGGGAGGAATGGACTGCTCCTGGATAGGGGTCGGTGATACATAGCCACTATTATCTAGGGCTTTTTGGATCTGAGGGTGAAACTGAAAAACTGTGAAACTCATTAAAACTCCTTCTTTAACAAATAAGCACTGACCGATGGTTTTATAATTTCGGTTCTGGCTCTATAATGCAGCATCAAGGCCGCTTGTGTATGACAAATTTTTTGGGATTGTTTTTCTAATAAGGACTGACTGAATGGGAATTTTTCCAATTCTGACTCAGTTAAGATGTGGGGACAACGACCATTAGTTAGTTTAAAACTGTATTCCTTTTAAGCGATCAGCAAATTACTTTTACGATAGCGAAGGATGTACAAAGAGACAACAACTTAGGCGGGGAAACGTGAAAGAACATGCTTCTACTCAAAGTAGAGTTCAAATGTGAATTAAAGATACATCATACTATTTTTTATTGCAAGCAGAAAAAGTACGCTTAACGATTTTTTATATTTATCTTTCTTTTGAAAGAATGGAATGTGCCGGGAAAAACGTGTTTTGAATTGTTTGTTTCCCCTACAATGTCAACATGTTAAACGTTTTTTTTCACACTTGCCACAATACCACCTCGTGGTTTTTTCAATACGATTCTTTAATTTATTCTGGTGCAATTCAAGTTTAATTTTCCACTAATGGATGCAATCAACTCTTTGGGACAGTTTTATTCGCGGTAATAATACCAGTTAAGATAAAAAGCACACTGTAGAAATGCACCATGGTAATACTTTCCCCTAAAACAAGAAACGCTAACAACCCGCTAAAAAGCGGCAGGGTGTAATAGTTCATTCCAGCCTTTGTTGGGCCCAGGATCATAATTGCCCTGTTCCATAGCAAAAACGCAGTCAGTGCTGCAAAAACACCCACATACAGAATTGCAAGAAGCGTTCGCACCTCAAACTGTACGGGAGGAGTTACGGAAACTTCCCATAGAAAAAAAGGGAACAGAAGGAAAAGTCCTATCAGGAAAGTGCTGAGCTGAAACGCCCTGATGCTGAGTTCTTGAGGTTTACGTTTCAGCAGAATACTGTAAATGGCAAAAACAAGCGCTGCCAGCACCATCCAGATATCACCAATCGCAAAGGACAGCTCCTTCAGTTTTGCAAATTCCCCTTTCGTTATCAGCAAGACAACTCCCACCACAACAAGCAGTATCCCTATTGCCTTATACACCGTGATCTCTTCGCCATAAAATAGCCGCTGCAAGATCACAATAAAGATCGGAAAGCTAATAGATATCAAAGAGAGGTTTATAGCAGTTGTGGTTTGTCCTGCTATATAGATAAGAGTGTTAAATATTGTGATGCCAAGACATGACGTTACAAGCAGATAAGGCAGGTGTTTTTTAAGAGTTGCCCGCTCAGCAACAAGGGGCTTTGCAGCAAAGGGGAGAAAGACAAGAACAGCTACCACCCAGCGCCAGAAAGCAAGACTAACCGGCGGAATGCTCTCATTGAGGCCACGGGCAATAATAAAGTTTCCAGACCAGATAGCAGTTGCAGAAAGGGCACACAGATATCCGATCAAACGATTAGGCGGTTTCCCTTTCAAAACGACTGGATCCCTTGAGTAAAACAGGGAAGAGCATACGCCTTTTGTATTTCTTCGGGGGAGGCATTGCTGCCACTGCACTGCAAAACAACACTTTTCCCTTTTAAGCGTTCCCCTAACTGAATGGCTGCCATTAGAGTTGACGCCCCGGCCCCCTCAACAAGGTTCTGAGTATAATAGGCGGAAAGTGCTATCCCTTCATATATCTCTGTTTCTGAAAGGAGTACAAAATCCTCCAGCTGATCTCTATATATTCCAAATGGGATTTCATAGCCGGTACCCGTTGCAAAACCACCTGCAAAGGTTTCATTTGCTGTAGACTGAATCGTTCCTGCCTTCCAGGACAAGTAGGCAGCGCAGGAACTCTTTGCCTGTACTGCATATATTTCAACACGGGGCGAGATAGCTTTTAGAACCGTCACCGCTGCAGCCGCCTCACTTCCTGCACCAATAGGAACAATCACCGCATCCACATCGGGAAGCGCCTCAACAATCTCAAGAAATTCCGTTGCGACCCCGTTTATCAAATGAGGTTCATTGGCGGGATGAACAAAATAGAGACCTCTTTTCGCAGCAAGACTCTCAACCACCATGGAAGATTCTTCAAAAGTCTTCCCCGCCTCAATAAGCTCCGCTCCGGTCTCACGGATTTTTCTGTTTTTTGCCGGATTATTGTTTTCGGGTACCACAACCACAGCTTCAAGCCCAAACCAGAGTGCCGCGGTTGCCACGGATATGCCGTGGTTCCCAGTCGAAAAGGTGATCACACCTACAACACCAGTCTGTTTTAGATGATGCATCAGATTAACCCCACCACGCACCTTAAAGGAACCGGTTGGGTTATGATTTTCATGCTTGATATACAGCTGGGCCCCAAGCACTCTGGATAGCCCTTCGTAGTGGGTCAAAGGGGTTAAAGGCAGGTGCCTAGAGACCGTTTTCTGTGCCCTAATGGCCTCAAGCAGAGATACGGGAGTTTTTTTTGTTGGCAATTGCATATTTAGAAGGCGAGCTTTAAGACCACAAAACCGCCAACGAGCAAAACAACGAAGACGATGCAGAGAAGGTTAAAATACTTATCGATAAACTCTTTAGCAGGGGTCCCCCACTTATGCAGCAGCCATGCAACAAGAAAGAAACGGCAGGCCCTTGCAAGGATCGAGGCCATCAGGAAAATGGGAAGATTAACGCGGGCAACACCAGCTGTAATGGTGGTTAGTTTATAAGGCAGTGGCGTAAGGCCAAATACAAATACAATCCAGGCATTCCAATGGTCGTATACCTGAAACAGATACTCTCCGCCGAGTGCACTCCCCATGCTGGAGATAAGGTAGGATGGAAGCGCAATATCAAGCCTGCCGTCCACGTCAACAAGTGTCACATGAGCCACATTCTCTACAATCCAGCGCCCCATTGTATCCCAGGCAAAAACGCCAATACCATATCCAGCAAGCCCACCAGCAACGGATGCAAGGGTGCACCAGAAGGCATACTTATACCAGCGACTTGTTGCTCCAAGAACCAGAGCAATCAGTAAAACATCAGGGGGGATGGGGAAAAAGCTTGATTCAGCAAAGGAGAGAAGAACAAGGGCCAGCAAGCCATACTTGCTGTCTGCCCAGTGCAGCATCCAATCATAGAGGCGGCGTACGGGGCCGCTTTTTTTTACCGTTTCTTCAGTCATGACAAGCTCGTAAAAGATCAAATTCGGGATAAAAAAGAAGATAAGCACAGATTTCGAAAAGCTTCATATGCAGGGCGCGCACAACGAAGCAGATAAAGAGTTTTCACGACGCCATCGGTCATACTTCGTTCACTCTCTCAAGAAGCAACAGCGCGGCTTGTTACTGCCAGCCATGTTCTCCGATCAGACTGACAAAGCGGACACTTTCAAGTCGTTCAACGGTAATTTCACCATCCCTCTTTGTGAGATATTGCAATTCCTGCACATCACGTTCCCCAACGGGAATCACCATACGCCCGGGATCAGCAAGTTGATCGATTAAAGGTTGAGGGATTACAGGACCGCCTGCAGTAACAATAATGGCATCATAGGGTGCATACTCCTGCCAGCCCATGGTACCATCGTCAAGACGGGAGAGAATATTATAGTAATGGAGCTGATCAAACACCTTTCGGGCACCGGAGAGAAGAACATGAATTCGTTCAACGGTGTGCACCTTCTCGCAAAGCCTTGAGAGGACAGCGGCCTGGTATCCCGAGCCGGTACCAATCTCAAGAACCTTCTCAGTTCCCTGCAGCTGCAGAGCCTGAGTCATTGCCGCCACTACGAGTGGCTGGGAAATCGTCTGATCACTGGCTATGGGAAGAGGATGATTTCCGTAGGCCCTTCCTTGCTGAGCATCTTCGACAAAAAGATGCCTTGGGACCTCCGACATGACTTGCAAAACACGTTCATCACTAATACCCCGGGACAGCAGTTGCTCCTGTACCATGCGCGCCCGTATTGTGACAAAACGATCTATCACTTCTTTTCAGTCTCCTGCCAGGAATAATCGTCCTGCCAGTCAAACTCATCGTCATCAAAACCACGATAATTACAGGTTGTAACCATATCACCAGAAAAAGCTATAACCACCATATTATAGCCGTCTGCATCAAATGCCCCACCCACAAGCGGTGTATCCTGAAACATTGAGCGATCCTCTTCGTAATAAGCCCACTCTTCGGTATCAGCATTGACCATACGCTTCGAATCAGGCTCTCCCATAAGAAGAACAACTTCCTCACGTGTGGACTGACCTGCCTTAATCATACAGACATCGGAAACAAGATGGCGTGTAGGTGTCCCGGAGCAACCCACCATAGATAGGGCAAGAAACAGAACAGAGAGAAAACAAAGAGAACGAATGGTATTTAGCATAGGAATCTCCTGCAAAAAAAAAAGAACGGTTGAAAACCGTGAAGTTACTCACTTTCAACCGTTCTATAGCGTGCCGAGGTGCTTTTTTCAATAGTTAAGTGAAACTCAAGCCCCAACGGCTTTATTGAGAATTTTATAGTTCCTCTCAACCATCACCATGGGATCAACGACAAGACCTGCTTGAATCATAGCATTGTCATAGATTTGTGCCGCCACATCGGAGGCAAAGGATTCGTCAGTTTTTACCAGTTCAGCAAGCTGTTTAATAAGCGGGCTTGCAAGGTTAATTTCAAGATTCTTCTTACTGGCCTCGGGGGTAATTCCTTTTTCCATACGGCTTGCAGCCATAATACGTTCCATGGAAGAGGTCATGTGGCCATCGGGGTTCACGATCATTGCTGGAGAATTTACAAGACGCTTGGACTCAATAACGTCAGCAACCTTATCATCAAGACTCGTCTTCAACCAGGCGACCAGCTCACCACTGGCCTTATCGTCAAGTTTTTCAGCCGTATCCTCACTTTGCTTATCGTCACCACTCTTTGAAAGATCAAGATCGGCACGATCGGCAGAAACCAGTTTCTTTCCATCGAACTCACCTAAATGGTTGAGTACAAAATCATCGATGGGCTCCATGGTGTAAATGATTTCGATATCCTTTTTATTAAACATCTCCACATAGGGGCCAGCTTCAATGGCTGCCCGGTTGGGACCATTAATATAGTAGATTTCTTCCTGCCCTTCCGCCATGCGTTCCACATATTCTGCAAGTGACGTAGGTTTTCCGTCTTCAGAACGGGAAGACTCAAAACGGACTAGCTGTGCCAGTTCCTTCTGAAATTCATAGTCCGAGGTCACCCCTTCTTTCAGGTAGATGCCAAAGGTATTCCAGAAATCAAGATAACCGTCGGAGTCACGCTTTGCTTCTTCTGCCAAAAATTTCAAAAATCGCTTGGTAATCACCTTACGAAGCTTCATTACCAGTGCGTTATCCTGGAGGGCCTGACGGGAAATATTAAGAGGCAGGTCTTCACTGTCCACCACACCTTTCAAAAATCGCAGCCACTCGGGAAGAATATTTTCAGAATGCTGATCAATCAACACTCTCTGGCAATAGAGATTCACACCGGGATCAACACGGCCAAAGCCCATGGCTTCAAAATTTTCCTTGGGAACAAACAGTACAGCATTGATGGCAAGCGGCGCATCGACTGAAAAATGAAGACGAAACTGAGGCTCATCCATCGCATTCCCGACAAACTTATAGAAGTCATTGTACTCTTCGTCCGTAATCTCATTTTTACTTCTGGTCCAGATAGCCTGAACAGTATTTACGGTATCGCCTTCCAGTTTAATAGGAAAAGGAACAAAGGTTGAGTATTGTTTAATAATGCTTTCAACCTTCCACTTCTTGTCATAATCATGAGCATCATCTTTGAGGTCTATGATTATTTTTGTACCGCGATGAAGCCCGCTTGCCTCTGAGAGAGTGAAACTTCCTGCACCCTCGGAGACCCATTCATTTCCTTCAGAACCATCCCAGGAACGACTCTGCACTGTCACCTTCTTTCCAGCCATAAATGCTGCATAGAAGCCCACACCAAACTGGCCGATAAGGCTCACATCTTTTCGAGCAGCTTCAGCAAGTTCCGCCACAAAATTCCCAGAACCGGAATGGGCAATGGTCCCGAGATTGGTTTCAAGCTCCGCACGGGTCATGCCAATACCTGTATCGGTAATGGTCATGGTGTGCTTCTCTTCATCGAGATCAATGCTCACTTCAAGGGGAACATGGTCATCAAAGACATCATCTTTGGTTAAACTCTCATGTCGCATCTTTTCAAGAGCGTCGGAACTATTAGAAATAAGCTCACGAATAAAAATGTCACGCTCGGTATAAAGTGAATTAATTACGATATCTAAGAGTCTCTTGGTTTCCGCCTGAAACTCATGGGTTGTAGCCTGTTCTGTCATTTTAGTATTCTCCTCTTACAATTCATAAGAAATAAAGGGAAAACAGCCCTCAATTCCATTGCTTTTTCTTATCAAGTCGGCCAAAATGATAAGCACATATGGTGTACTGTCAAGCCGTCTTCACAGAGTAGCACCATACAAACCATCACCCTGGTATGAAATCAATGGTAAAAGATACAGTGATCATCGGAGCCGGCCTTTCAGGACTGAGCGTTGCCTGGAAACTAAAGCAGATCCCGGACCATTCCGTCCTACTACTCGAACAGTCCGACAGAGCTGGTGGGGCTATCTTCAGCCACTCTGAAGATAGCTATATTGCAGAATGGGGGCCACATGGTTTTCTTGATAATTGCCCTGAATCTCAAGCACTTCTTGCCGAAACAGGATTGGACAAAGAATGTCTCAAGGCACCACTGTCCAAATTTGTTCGCTACGTCTGCATAGATGGCAAGCTAAGACTGATCCCCCAATCTCCACCAAAGATTCTTGCGGCACCACTTATCTCACCCCTTGCAAAACTTCGTGTTGCAGGCGATTTTTTCAAAAAACCACTCCAGGGGGAGCCCACGGTAAGTGAATGGGTCGCGCATCGTTTCGGTAAGGCATTACTCCCCTATGTGGACGCTGTATTTACAGGAACCTACGCAGGCGATCTGGAACGACTGGTGATTGATGGGGTTATGCCGGGAGTCCGCAAGATTGAAAAGGAACATGGCTCTGTTATCTACGGACTGCTGAAAATAATGAAGGCGGCCAAAAAAAACAAAGAAACCAAGAAGAAAGGGCTTCCTGCCATGACCAGCTTCCCCACCGGTATGAGTAGATTATCTGAACGCTTATACGAAAACGTAAGCGATGACGAGATACAACTCAACTCATACGCAACAGAAATTTCAAAGGAAGACAAGGGCTGGAAAGTGACCACTGCTGATGAAACGTACAGATGTCGCAATCTGGTGCTCGCTCTTCCCGTAAATGGCTCGCTCTCCCTGCTCAAGGAGCTGGTTGCGGCACCGCCAATTCCCACAATCCCCGAGGCAAGGATTTTAACCATTGCCATGGGATTTGGACCGGAGGCACAATTGCCGCCTGGTTTTGGCTTTCTGACCCCCGAGCAAGAACAGCGATTTTGCCTCGGAGCCCTTTTCTCCTCAAATATGTTCCCCGGTCGTGCGCCAAAGGACCATATCCTGCTGGAAGCACTTATTGGCGGTCGCAGGCACCCCGAGCGTCTCGAACTTGACGATGAGACATTGATAAAAGAGGCAGTGCAGGACTTACAACAGCTGCTGAACCTGCCCAAACCACCATGCTACGCCAAAGTTCTCAGACCACGTGGCGGCATCCCTCAATTAGAGAAAGGATACCCAGCACTGCTTGAATGGCGCAACGAAACGGTAAAAAAAGAAAAGGGGCTCTATATCACCGGATTCGGCTGGGAAGGAATCGGACTCAACGATATGATCAAAACCGCGTTTCGGGTAAGTGAAGCTATCAAACAGGGAGAGCGGGATGGCGGAGAAGAGAATGCAGAAGTAAAAAAAGTATACTTTTAACTCTTTACCATACATCAGATACTCCCCGAAAAAAATCCGTCCCCCTAGCGCCTGACACAAAAACGATTGCACCTGGTATTTGTTCAGGCGAAAGGGATTCGCGACCAAGTCATTTTGTATCCAGCTGGATATTGCAAAGGCAACTCAAACAACAAAGTAAATAGCAGCTATCTTTCGCTATTCACTCCGCCGCTCTTTCAAACAAGTGGTACAGCCCTGTGGCTATAATCCATCAATAATTTTGTTAAAAGTGGTACTCGGACGCATTACAGCAGTCACTTTCTCAAGCTCAGGCATAAAATATCCGCCCAGATCCACCGCCTCCCCCTGACAATTGATCATCTCTTCAACAATTATTGTCTCATTCTCTTCAAGTACCTGAGCAACTCCTGCAAATTTTTTCTGTAATTCAATATCTTTAGTCTGCGCAGCAAGTACCCGTGCCCAACTTAATGCCAGATAAAAATGACTGCCCCGAATATCAATTTCACCAACTTTTAAGGCGGGAGACTTCTCGCTTTCAAGAAAATCACCAATTGCCTGATCCAGAGTTTCCGCATAAATTGCGGCCTTTTCGTTATTATATGTTGCAGATAAATGCTCAAACGAGGAGACCATGGCACAGAATTCACCGAGCGAATCCCAGCTCAAATGCCCTTCTTCAAGAAGCTGCTCCACAAGTCTAGGAGCAGAACCGCCAGCCCCCGTCTCAAAAAGACCTCCTCCATTCATAAGAGGTACAATGGAGAGCATCTTTGCACTGGTTCCAAGCTCCAAAATGGGAAAGAGATCGGTCAGATAATCACGAAGCACATTTCCAGTAACGGAAATGGTATCCTCACCTCTTCTGATTCGTGCAATGGACTCGCGCATCCCTTCAATCGGGGTCACTAGGTGCACATCAACATTGCCTGCATCATGCCCCGGAAGATACTCATTCACCTTGGCGATGAGCTCAGCATCGTGGCCCCGAGCCGGATCAAGCCAGAAAAGGGCCGGAGTACCTGTTGCTCTGGCACGGCTTACTGCAAGCTTCACCCAGTCCCGAATAGGTGCATCCTTGGTCTGACACATTCTGAAGATATCGCCCTCCTCAACGTTCTGCTCAAGAAGTACGGTATCTTGCTGGTCAAGCACTCGAATCACACCGTCCGCAGGGACCTCAAAGGTCTTATCATGGGAGCCATACTCTTCAGCCTTTTGCGCCATAAGCCCAACATTGGAAACACTCCCCATGGTTGCCGCATCAAAAGCGCCATTTACCTGACAGTCACGTATAACTTCTTGGTAAATAGTGGCGTAACAGCGATCGGGAATCATGGCATTGGTATCATGAAGCTTATCGTCAGGCCCCCACATCTTCCCACCATCACGAACCACGATTGGAACCGATGCATCAACAATTATATTGTTTGGCACATGGAGATTGGTTATTCCCTTGCTGGAATCCACCATGGCAAGTTCACCATTGCTCTTATACACCTCCATGATATCATTTTTAATCTCTTCTTGTTGCACGTCTGTCAGAGACTCGATACGACCATAGACATCTGCTAGCCCGTTGTTCACATTGACCCCAAGGCTTGCAAACAGTTCCCCATGCTTATCAAAAACATCTTTGTAGAATACGGAAACACAGTGACCAAACATGATGGGATCCGAGACCTTCATCATGGTGGCCTTTAAGTGGAGCGAAAGAAGCACTCCATCCTTTTTGGCCGCCACAATCTGAGCTGCAAAAAACTCACGCAGCCTGCGTACATTCATAGCAGAGGTATCAATCACTTCACCTGCGAGCAGTGGAATAGAAGGATTCAAGACAGTTACCGTACCATCTGCAGCATGACATTCAATACGCACATTACATGGAGCAGTGACGGTGGTTGATGTTTCACTTCCGTAGAAGTCTCCATCTTCCATATGACTCACCCGACAGTTTGATACTTCAGGCCATTCCCTCATCATACCATGGGGCCTTTTCTGGCCAAATCGCTTAACGGATGCAGCGGCCCTTCTATCTGAATTCCCCTCTCGCAGCAAGGGATTCACGGCACTCCCAAGTATCTTGGAGTAACGCAAATGAAAACCTTTCTCTTCTTCAGTCTTAGGCTCTGCCGGGTAATCTGGAAGAGCATATCCCTTCCCCTGAAGCTCTTTAATAGCATCGACGAGCTGCGGAATGGAGGCACTAATATTGGGTAGCTTCACAATATTGGCTGTAGGCTCCTTTACAAGTATGCCAAGTTCACTTAAATCATCTGCAATCCGTTGCTCTTTGGTCAGCTGTTCTGGAAAATTCGCAATAATCCGACCAGCCAGTGAGATATCTTTTTCCACCAGCGAAAAACCGGAGCCCCTGGCAAATCCCTGTAAAACAGGCAGGAGCGAATAGGAGGCAAGGGCAGGCGCTTCATCAACTTTGGTATATATAATCTTCTGGTCAGTCATAGGGATTCCTCACGTTTCTTCTGGGGGGAGGCCATCAAAAAATGAATTTATTTCATCTAACTCCTGACGGCAACAAACAGAGACACCGCGACAACAAAGAGTTAGAAAAAACGCATTTTTGAACAGATAATAGCTTATTTCAGGTCAGTAGTGTCCGGTTAGAAAGTTGCATGTCCTTTTTTTAACCGCTTCCGGTGTTTTGGCTTGCATCTTCGTTTTTGTTTTTGTTTTGCTACTGCCAGTTCTGCTGCTAGTTCTGCAGCATGCTGC
>Ga0307929_1000084_pt1 | contig 91276 bp, 71 predicted proteins | sample AceLakmetage1330_FD_203160 | JGI IMG/M metagenome (GOLD analysis project Ga0307929, IMG submission 203160) | Saline water microbial communities from Ace Lake, Antarctica - #1330 | ecosystem: Environmental > Aquatic > Non-marine Saline and Alkaline > Saline | place: Antarctica: Ace Lake...
AGGGACAAATAACAAGATCAAAACTATGAAACGCCAAGCATATGGATTCAGAGATTATGAATTTTTCAAGCTGAAAATAATGGCCCTTCATGAAACGAAGTACGCTTTAGTCGGATGAACCACAATTGGTCGTACATTTTTTAGATTATCGCCATACTGTTCCGGGTTGTGCATGCGGAGCAAAGTCGTTCCATCGGGAAGATGAAGGTGCAATACGTGGAAGAATTTATTCTCATTTTTTAATGAGTTGTATCTGGGGAGAAGCAGTCGGTATAGTAAATTTCTGTCCTTTTTGGCAAAGGCTGCTCTGATTTCACGATGGGTTAGGATAAGGTTTTTGACTCGTGCTTGATATGGGCTAAAGGAAAAATCCTGGATAGAGAGGAGCGTTGAATTCATAGTCTCTTCTGCCACCCTAATAGACTGTGCAAGATTCTTATTAGAATAGGAGATTCCCTGGATGAGGAAGACCAGGGAAAATATCAGTAATACCAGGCTGACAAGAGATATTGCTTTGTTTTTTTCGCTCATAATGAGGTTGTTATCAATGGTTGTTTATCGATAAACAACTTTTTACAAGATATCACTTTTTGATTAACTACTAAGTAGGGGAGGCATTTTATTCTCCCACCCCGTCTACTTTGAAGTATATGGCTTGGCAGGATCGAATGTCAAATAAAGAGAAAACTTATTTGTCAAAGGAGGTGTTGGGGGTTGTAAAAGACTTGATAGTAATATGGCTGATGCACGAACAGTAATTCTCTCTGCCGTTTGTGTGCCAATGTATTGTTAGTGATACAGGTACTAGGGAATTGAATACTCTTTCCACAGAGCCATATGAATATGGTTCAGGCGTGTGTTGTTTAAGACTTTGTGGTAGATGGAAAAAATGGCCGGCAGTGTCAACTGTCGGCCATTTTATTTGATTATTCTTCCCATTCACGACCGTCGCGGGCCAGTAATGCCACCGAGGCGACAGGACCACCAGTTCCTGCTGGATAGGCACGAGGCGGCTCGTTGGAAACCTCCCAGGCATCCAGAATGGAGTCTATCCATGCCCAGGATCGTTCCACTTCATCACGACGGATAAAGAGGGACTGGTTTCCCAGCATGGTTTCTAAAATGAGTCGCTCGTAAGCATTCGCTACATGACCTTCTCGAAAGGCATCGGAAAAGGAGAGATCAAGCAGCGTTTTCTGCAGCTTAATACCTTTGCCAATGCCCGGTACCTTATTGAGCATCTCGATTTCCACACCTTCATCTGGCTGGAGTCGGATAACCAGTTTATTCTGGGGCAGGTGCTTGTAGCTGCCCTTGAATATATTGTGGGGAAGTTGTCTGAAGTAGATTACAACTTCTGAACGTTTGGATGTCATACGCTTACCGGTGCGAAGGTAAAAAGGGACTCCGGCCCAGCGCCAGTTATCAATATCCACTCGAATGGCTACAAAACTCTCCGTGGTTGATCCCGGGTTGCCGCCTTCCTCTTCATTGTATCCTGGAACCGCTTTTCCCTGGATAAAACCTGCCGAATATTGACCTCGGACAGTTTTTTTAGAGGCGTTATCTGCAGTGATTGGCCGCAGTGCCTTTAAAACTTTCAGTTTTTCATTGCGTATTGAATCACCATCCATGTTTACTGGCGGTTCCATGGCTACGAGGGTGAGAATCTGCATAAGGTGATTTTGCACCATATCACGAAGCTGTCCGGATTCGTCGAAATAGCCCCAACGCCCCTCAATCCCGACCTCTTCAGCAACGGTGATCTGCACATGGTCGATGGTGTTGTGATCCCAGTTGGTGGTGAAGATGGAGTTGGCAAAACGCAGTGCCAGCAGATTCATTACCGTTTCTTTACCAAGGTAGTGGTCGATTCGATAGATTTGCTCTTCGCTGAAGACACTGGAGACCACATCGTTGATTTCCTGTGAGGATGCAAGGTCTCTCCCAATAGGTTTTTCGAGCACCACCCGTACGTGTTTACTGGTGAGCCCCGCATGCTCAAGCCCTTTACAGATATCATCAAAGAGGAAGGGGGCAACTGAGAAATAGTTAACCAGTATTTTCTCTTTATCATTTGAAATATCTGCAAGCTTTTTATAATCTGCGGGCTGGTCAATATTAATAAGAATGTACTGAAGGCGTGCCAGCAGGCGATCTCTTATTTCTGGAATCAGGGTGTCTTTGCTGAATGTGGTCAGCGCTTCACTCATTTTTGCTACAAAATCTTCCTGTGATAACTCGTGGCGGGCAATACCGAGAACTCTGGTGTCAGTATGGATATGACCCGCTTTTTCAAGCTCGTAAAGTGACGGTAGAAGTTTGCGTCTGGAAAGGTCTCCAAGGACACCAAAAATGGCAAAGTCACATGCAATGTTGTTCTTGTCCGGCATAGCTGTCTCCTTGTAAGGGCTGAAAGTCAAACAGGTTTTTTAAGTAAGTGTGATAAATTCTATCTTATTGTTGGTATTTGGGTGGTCAGGTGACGGTCCTTCTGTCTGGAGCATACATTTTCCTGAAAGACCATATTGTTGAACAAAATTCTTTGCATAGTCCGTCCAGTCTGCAGGGTGTGCCTGGTCTTTAATAGGCCAGGTGCCGTAGGAAAATTGAAGTTCCTGGCAGGTTTTCTGACTGGGACTCACTGCAAGAATCCAGACTGGAAGTCGAAAGCGGGTAATGGATCTTGCGGTATAACCACTCGCTGTTGGCGTCAGTACTGCAGCTGGTGAATCGATCTTCTCAAGAAGGTTCTCAATGGAGAAAGCGATAAAGTCGATGGTATTGTGTTGATAATTACCAACGCTATTGTGGTGTGGGATCAGGGTGCTTTCCAGATGACGCTGGAGGCGTGCAGGTTCTGTTGCTGCCGCAATTTTTGCGAGCATCTCCACAGATTCCAAAGGGTAATCACCCATGGCGGATTCTTCCGAGAGCATAACACAATCCGTTCCGTCCAGAATGGCATTGGCCACGTCGGTAGATTCTGCTCGTGTGGGACGACGATTCCGCGTCATGGACTCGAGCATTTGCGTTGCGGTGATAACTGGCTTTCCATAGAAATTTGCCCGTGCGGTAAATTTCTGGATTACGGCAATTTCTTCAATGGGAACTTCGACGCCTAGATCACCGCGGGCAACCATTATACCATCGGTAACATCCAGTATTTCATCAATCCTGTCCTGAATTGAGGCTCGTTCAATTTTGGCGATGATAAAGGGATCGTATCCCATTTCTGCTGCAGCATTACGTACATCTTCCACGTCCTGTGCAGAGTTTACAAAGGATTGGCCAATGGCGTCCACACCCTGTTCCAGGGCAAACTGCATACACTCTTTATCGCGTGGGGTAAAGGCGCTGGTACCAAGATCAATGCCTGGAATATTTAATCCCTTTTTTGAGCGTAATTCCCCGCCCATAATCACTTTGCAGTTGATGTCGGTTTTCGTTGCCTCTTCGACACAGAGCTGGATCAGCCCATCGTTGAGATAGAGTGTGTCACCCTGTTTAACCACAGCCGGCAACTCCATCATGGTTATGGATACTTTTGTGGCGGTTCCCGGTATGCTGTCCGTTGTAAGGGTGAACAGGTCATCTTTTTCAAGATGTATCGGTTCCTCTGAAAAATTTCCTATACGCATCTTGGGGCCTGGCAGATCGGCCATAATGGTAATGCGTATCCCGGTGGCAATGGAAGCTGCCCGTATCTTTTCTATCACTTCTTTGTGACTTGCAAAATCACCGTGAGAGAAGTTCAGTCTGGCCACATTCATACCGGCGCGCAGCATCTTTTCGATCATGGCAGGAGTGTCCGAGGCGGGACCTATGGTACAGACAAGTTTTGTTTTATTTTTTGGGAGGGTTTTCATAGTATCTTTTACTCTTTAACTGATTGGGCTTGAATGGCAGTGATGGCAACGGTGTTTACTATATCGGTAACCAGACAACCACGACTGAGATCATTGACGGGCTTTTTTAAGCCCTGCAGTACCGGGCCGATTGCAACGGCGCCCGATGAACGCTGCACGGCTTTGTAGGTATTGTTGCCGGTGTTGAGATCCGGGAAGATAAAGACCGTGGCCCGGCCGGCAATCTGGCTGTCGGGCATCTTGGTTTTAGCCACCGCAAGATCAATGGCTGCGTCGTATTGAATGGGGCCTTCAATAAGGAGGTCTGGTCGTTTCGCTCGTGCAAGTTCTGTCGCCTCCCGAACTTTTACAACATCTGCTCCCTTGCCCGATGCTCCTGTGGAATAGGAGAGCATTGCAACCCGTGGTTCAATTCCAAATTGCGCAGCAGTGTCAGCCGATGATATCCCGATTTCTGCCAGTTGGGCGGCATTAGGGTCGGGATTTACAGCACAGTCACCGTAAACGAGGACTCTGGTATCCAGGCACATAAGAAATACAGAGGAGACAACGGATATTCCGGGAATGGTTTTAATAATCTGCAGGGCCGGGCGAATGGTATCTGCTGTAGTGTGTATTGCGCCTGAAACCATGCCGTCGGCCAATCCTTCATAAACCATCATGGTTCCGAAGTAGGAGAGGTTACTCATGGCATCACGGGCACCATCGGGAGTCATGTTTTTATGTTTGCGGAGCGTGTAAAAGGTCTTGATAAAGCCTTCGGTAAGCGTGGAGTCTGAAGGATCAATCAGGGTGGCCTGACTGATGTCGAGCCCCAGTGATGCGGCATGGGCTTTGATGTCTGCAGAGTTGCCCAGCAGGGTAATATCCACCACATTGCGTCTGAGTAGAATTTCTGTGGCCCTCAGGATTCGTTCATCACTGGCTTCCGGGAGGACAATGTTTTTCTTGGCAGTGCGAGCCCGTTCAAAAAGGCCGTATTCAAACATTATCGGGGTAACCGTATCCGGGGTGGTGCTGAGTTCTGCCATCTTGCGCAATCGCTCACTATCAACATGGGTTTCAAAGAGGCCGAGAGCAAGAGCAATTTTGCGTTCATCACCTGGATTAATCAGGGCTGGAACCGCTGCAACATTCCGGGTGGTGGTGTAGGTATCACTGTTTACACTAAGTAGTGGTATGGTCGTTCTATTACTTCCTGTAAGCAGACGCATGGTGTTGTCACCGGGATGAAATCCGCCGGAGAGCAGGATACCTGCAATATTTGGATAGTTTGTCGAAAAAAGAGTGGAAAGGGAAGCAAGAATGATATCATCCCGGTCTCCTGGTACGATAATAAGATCACCATCCTCAACATGGGTGAGGAAGTGCTCCATGGTCATGGCGGCAATTTTGAATTGTTTGACAATACGATCCATGCCTTCATTATTGTTAAGTATATTGGTACATCCTAAGGCTTCACTTATATCTGTAAGTGATGGTTTGTCCAGGTCTTCGTTTTCCGGGAGAAGGAAAACCGGAGCTCCGGTGGCATCGTCGGGATCGTCGAGTTCCACTTCGAGTACTCCGAAGGTGTCTTCAGCCATACGGTTGACAAAGGTTGCAAAGTGAGAACAGCCCGATTCGATAATGGCATCCGCTGTAATTTTGATCTCTTTGGCGATATCCCGTGGGGTCTGATTCATGCCGCTGATAACACTAATAAAAGGGCAACCAAGATTTTTGGCTATCTCCATATTGATATCAATGTCGAAGGCAGAAAGAAAGGCTGTGGCATTGAGTCCCTGGCAGAGGACAAAATCATACTGCTCTTTAAGGCGGTTCAGTTTTTTGATTAATTCTTCGAGGAAGAATTTAATTCTTCCTTCAGCTACCAAGGTTTTTACTTCCGCCGCGTGAAAACCGTAGCTCTCTTCATAACTCATATTCGGGCAGTATCGGCCCCGGATAAGGCCAATATCAGGATCGACTGATTTGTCGCTGTTGATAACCGGACGGAAAAAGGCCACAGTTCCAGCGGAGCGGCTGAGAAACTCCATGATTCCCATGGTAACAACAAGTTTTCCCGCCTCGGGTTCGAGGGAGGCAACATATAGAGTGTTTGATTTCATTGCAGAATGATCCTTTTGAAAGGGAACTGATTATAATAATTTGGCAACTATTTAGCCAATACCTGACAATTGGTAAACCACTGCACTGTAACTATTCAGATGTGCTCTATATTCGTTCATTTAGATATTTGAAGCGTACTATTGCTACGTAAGAATGTCGAAATGGGCGAAGATAGGGGGCAGCTGAATAGTTACATAATTTGTACACAATCCAAAAATAGAAAGCAAATATTCTTTATAACAACAGAGATTTGGTTTTAGATACTCTTGGTGTGAATATTACAGGGATGTTTCGGAAGGTCAGTTTTCTCGCCTTGATAATAGAAGATCAAGGCGAGAAAAAAGATTGTACAGAGACAACTGGGACGAGCAGAAGATGTCAGATACTATTCCCACTCAATGGTAGCAGGTGGTTTGGAGGAGATATCAAAAACAACACGGTTAACGCCGCGGACCTCATTGATAATACGAGTAGACATCACTCCCAGAAGATCATAGGGGATTTTTGACCAGTCGGCGGTCATAGCATCTCTTGAATCAACGGAACGAAGAGCAATAACATTTTCATATGTACGGCCATCACCCATAACTCCAACGGTCTGGATGGGAAGGAGAACGGCAAAGGATTGCCATACCTTGCGGTACCAACCGCTTTTTTTCATCTCTTCCAGAACGATAACATCAGCCTGGCGGACGATATCGAGCCGTTCCTTATTTACTTCACCCATGATTCTGATACCAAGGCCAGGACCGGGGAAAGGCTGGCGGTAGATGGCCTCTTCCGGGAGTCCTAATTCAAGCCCAAGAACCCGGACTTCATCCTTGAAGAGTTCACGAAGCGGTTCAATAAGATCAAGCTTCATAATTTCAGGCAATCCACCAACGTTATGATGGGATTTAATTGGAGCCTCGCCCATAAAGGAAACAGATTCGATTACATCGGGGTAGAGTGTGCCCTGGGCCAGAAAATTCACCTCGCCGAGCTTTGCAGCCTCTTCTTCAAATATCTTGATAAAGCCAAGACCAATACGTTTTCGTTTGATCTCAGGATCAAGAACATTGTCAAGTTCACTCAAAAAGAAGTCAACGGCGTCAACCGCAATGACTTTGAGCTGACTTTTTTCACGGAAAAAGCGAAGAATAGATTCACTTTCTCCAATTCGCATAAGACCGTTATCAACGTATATACAGGTAAGCTGGTCGCCAATCGCTTTATGAACAAGGGCGGCGGTCACCGAAGAATCGACTCCGCCGGAAAGGGCGCAGATTACTTTATTAGTACCAACTTTTTCCTGGATACCTTTTACCGTGGATTCAATAAAAGAGGCCATGGTCCAGTTTGGACTGCATTTACAAAGTCCAAAGATAAAGTTACGCAGCACGTCTGTACCGATAAGCGTGTGTACAACTTCCGGATGGAATTGTACAGCTACAAAGGGTTTTGAGGTGTGTCTAAGAGCAGCATAAGGGGAATGTTCACTTACTGCTGTGGTTTCAAAACCATCGGGTACCACTTCAATACGGTCACCATGACTCATCCACACCTGATGCTGGGGGGCTCCCGTTTCAAGTCCTGCGAAAAGTCCTTCGGTGAACTGGACGGTGAGATTGGCCTTGCCAAATTCCCTTTTGTCCGCATTTTCCACCTTGCCACCAAGCTGCTGCATCATCAGCTGAGCACCGTAGCAGATGCCAAGGATGGGCAGGTCAAGCTCAAAGATGGCAGGGTCCGAGAGGGGCGCATCGTCGTCATAGACGGAACGTGGACCTCCCGAGAGGATAATCCCCGTAGGATGCATAGCTTTGATGGCGTCGATCGGGGTTGAGAAGGGGTGGATTTCGCAGTAGACCTTTTGCTCACGGATACGTCTGGCGATAAGCTGGGTGGTCTGGGAACCGAAATCAAGGATCAGTATTTTTTCATCATGTATATTCATAATAGTATATCTCTATGCAGTTCTGTAGTTTGGCGCTTCTTTAGTGATTATGACATCATGGACATGGGATTCACGGAGACCGGAGGCAGAAATCTTCACAAATTTTGCTTTTTCCCGTAATTCCTGAATGGTTGCGGCGCCCACATAGCCCATACCGGATCGTAGTCCGCCAAGGAGCTGGTAAATAACCTCGCAAAGAGGGCCACGATAGGGAACCTTTCCTTCAATACCTTCAGGGACAAGCTTGGATTGACTGGAGACTTCGGACTGGAAATAACGGTCTGAAGATCCTTTACGCATGGCGCCAAGTGATCCCATACCACGGTATCCTTTATAGGTTCGTCCCTGATAGAGGAAGGTCTCCCCGGGAGTCTCGTCGGTTCCGGCAAAGAGGGAACCGATCATAATGGCATGGGCTCCTGCACCAATTGCTTTGGCGAGTTCTCCGGAATGTTTAATGCCACCATCGGAAATGATGGGGATATCGTATTTGGAGGCCGCGGAAACCGCTTTTTGAATCGCCGTCATTTGCGGAACACCAACACCTGCGACAATACGTGTGGTACAGATGGAACCGGGACCAACTCCTACCTTTACACAACTGGCTCCTGCCTTAATCAGTGCTTCGGTGCCTTCTGCGGTGGCAACGTTTCCAGCAATAATCTGCAGATCAGGAAATGTACTCCGTACTTTTGCAACGGCCTGTAATACGCCTTGAGAGTGGCCGTGTGCTGAATCAACCACCACCACATCAACACCTGCATCAACGAGCTTTTGGGCGTTGGCTTCAATGCTGCTTCCAACACCGAGCGCGGCTCCAACAAGAAGTCGTCCCAGGCCATCCTTGGCAGCGAGAGGATATTTTCTGATTTTTTCCAGATCTTTTATGGTAATCAGGCCGTTGAGATTCCCATTGTCATCAACAACAAGGAGTTTTTCGATACGATGTTCATGGAGCAGAGCCTTGGAATGCTCAAGGTCGATTCCGACCTCAGCGGTAACAAGATTTTTAGAGGTCATCACGTCGCCAACCCGCAGTCCGTCATCGGAAACGAAGCGGAGATCACGGTTTGTAACAATACCCACAAGTTTACCATCTCGCAAAACAGGGAGACCGGAGATCTTGTATTTTGCCATGATCTTTTCAACTTCTGCAACGGAGTGGGTCTCTTTTACGGTGATCGGGTCAACAATCATTCCCGATTCAGACTTCTTAACCCGTTCAACTTCTTTAGCTTGCTCATCAATTGACATGTTTTTATGAATAATACCGAGACCGCCTTCACGGGCCATGGCAATGGCTGTGCGATGCTCGGTGACCGAGTCCATGGCCGCGCTGATCAGTGGAGCATTCAGGCTGATGGACTGGGTAAGCTGGGTGGTAAGCGATACTTCATTGGGAAGAACTTGGGACGCCTGGGGACAGAGAAGCAGGTCATCAAAAGTGAGTGCGGTTTCGATATTATCAGATAACATGGGAAGGCTCCTGAGTCAGAATTCAAATGGAAACAGGAAGAAACAGAAGAACTTCTTGAATTCTTATCTGTTTCATCCGATACGGTTTGTGGAGCGGGTACAACGGTGGTAATTTTCTTGCCTCAGGTAAGCACAGACTCCGAGGAGAGATTGAATAAAATAACAGCATTTCGTTCATTCTCAGTATAACGACTACTCTAGCACTGAACTGGAAAATATCAAAATCGCATTAGCTTTGCCTTCCAGGGCCATATGTGCTCTACTAGGCATTCGGAGGCTGTCTGAGAATGCCCTTTCGCCCAAATTCTTCGATTTTGAACGAAACGCCTATTTTTGGACAAGCTCCTAGTTAAGTCTAAGAGAAAGGAGACTATTAATGCTGCTAGCCATAAACCCACATAATCCTCAACAGAGGCTGATACAACAGGTTGTTGATCGCTTGAAGCGTGGCGCCATTATCTGTTATCCAACGGATACTGGCTACGGGATCGGTTGCGATTTCTCTTGCCAGAAGGCCGTCAAAAGGATTAACCAGATTAAAAACAGGCCAAAGGGAAAACCCTATTCCTTTATGTGCTCAGATTTGAAACATATTAGCAACTATGCTCATGTTTCAAATATCGCCTACAGGCTCCTGAAACGAAATCTTCCGGGCCCCTACACCTTTGTTCTGCCAGGAACGAAACTGGTTCCAAAGGCCATGGCCACAAAGCAGAAAACCGTTGGTATCAGGGTTCCTGAAAATCCGATTTGTCAGATGCTTCTTGAAACTCTTGGTAATCCAATTATCAACACCTCTCTTCCAGCAGATGACGATGAGTCTATCGCCTCCGATCCGTACAATATAGACTGCCTGTACGGAAAACTGGTGGATCTGATTATTGATGGTGGTGATGTCTTTTCTGACCCGTCCTCACTTATTGATCTGACGGGTGACTTTCCGGTGGTGCTCAGGGAAGGTAAAGGAGATGTAACTCCCTTTCTTTAATTATTCCCGTGGGCCCCGTTCCGGCCCCTTCTGCCAGGAGATTTTTCTGGCATCTCCAATAGTTGTTCGGTGATCTTTAGCTTTTCTGTGCCGTAAATCCTGGCATCCGGGCATGGGGACTCGTCCGTATTACTCTTTAATAAGCGCCTCTTTTAAAGATTTGCTCATGGTAAAATGAATGGTTTTACGCTCCGGAATATTCATAATGGTTCCGGTTTTAGGATTCTTGGTACAACGTGCCTTGCGTCTTCTCACGGCAAAGCTTCCAAATCCTCTAAGCTCGATGCGTCGATCTTCTTTGAGAGCATTCTCCATGGTACTCAGCATAATATCAAGTGCTGTGGTTACATCATTTTTATGGAGGGAAAGTTCGTTGCTTACTTCGTTGACAAGTTCTTTTTTTAGCATGATCGTTACGTTTTGGTCTGTAAGAGCGATAAAAATAAAAAAGTTGTTTTACCGGAAAGATCTCTCTTCCGGTAAAACAACCTGTTTGTTCTAAGGAATGACTACCGAATTACTTCTCTTCGGAGGGTTCCTCAGCCTTGTCGTCACCGGCAGCAGCTTTGAGAAGGTCACCAAAGGTTGAAGGAGCAGCAGCTTCTGCCTCTTCCTTCTTCTTGGCATAGTTCTCAGCAGCACCCTCTTCTCCGTCTTCTTCAAGAGTTTTGATGGAGAGACCGATTTTTCTGTCTTTTGCAGACACATTGATAACAATGGCTTTCAAGGTGTCGCCCACTTCGTACATACCAACTGGAGTCTTGATCTTGTCTTTGGATATTTCAGAGACGTGAACAAGTCCTTCGATTCCTTCTTCAAGCTGAACAAACACGCCAAAGTCGGTTACGTTGGTGATCTTCCCTTCAATGATGGTACCCGATGGGAAGTTGTTGTATGCAGCCTGCCATGGATCTGGCTCAAGCTGTTTAATGCCGAGTGAGAAGCGTTCGTGCTCTTTGTCGATTTTGAGTACAACGGCCTGAATGGTTTCACCCTTGGAGTATTTCTCGGAAGGATGCTTGATGCGTTCGGTCCAGGAAAGATCGGATACGTGGATAAGTCCGTCAATTCCTTCTTCGATTCCGATAAAGATACCAAAGTCAGTGATGTTCTTGACTTTTCCTTCGATAACAGATCCAACGGGATAGTTGTCGGTAACCAGATCCCATGGGTTGGGAAGAAGCTGTTTCATACCGAGTGAGATACGTTTGGTCTCAGGCTCGATGTTGAGTACCATGATTTCAAGCTCGTCACCAACGGTAACCATTTTGGATGGATGGCGTGGCTTTTTGGACCATGTCATTTCAGATACATGGATCAATCCTTCAACGCCTTCTTCAAGCTCTACAAAGACACCGTAATCGGTAATAGATACGACCTTACCTATGGTCTTCTCACTTACTGGGAAGCGTTCTGCAACGGTTGCCCATGGATCAGCTTTAAGCTGTTTCACACCAAGTGATACCCTGTCATGCTCTTTGTCATATTTGAGGACTTTGACTTCCAGTTCCTGGCCAACTTTGTACAGCTTGGCAGGATGGGAAACGCGTCCCCAGGAAAGATCGGTGATATGACAGAGGCCGTCCATGCCGCCCATGTCGATAAAGAGACCGTAATCGGTGATATTGGTGATTGCTCCCTTGATGATCTGTCCCTCTTCCAGGACTGAGCGCATCTTCTCGCGAAGCTTGGCGCGGGCTTCTTCGAGGATTGCACGACGGGAAATAACAACGTTGTTACGTTTACGGTTAAACTTGAGAATTTTGAAATCAAAGGATTCTCCGATAAGGGCATCGAGATCCTTAACAGGTCGAAGATCGATCTGAGAATAGGGGAGGAAAGCAGGGACGCCGATATTAACGGACATGCCGCCTTTTACTCGGTTCTCAACTTTTCCTTCAATGGTACCATCTTCTTCCTGGATTTTAGCAATATCTTCCCATACTTTGATAGCTATGGCTTTGTCCCGTGACAGCAGGAGACCGCCTTCATCTTTGCGGCGTTCTACAAATACTTCAAATGTGTCGCCGACATTAAATTCGATGCCTTCGTCAAGCTGGAATTCGGATTTGGCAATATAGCTCTCTGCCTTGTCTCCGACATCTACAAGGACATAGTCGTCCACTGTACCAATAATAGTACCGATGGCAACGTCACCGACGTTAACCACTGTATTGTTTTCTTCCATTTCGAAGAGTTCTGCAAAACTCATCTCTTCGTCGTTGTCCTGAGTTGTCTGGTTAAGTTCCTCTGTCATGGTTTCCTACTCTTCTTGCGGCCTAATAGATACAGCCAGGTGTTAAAGTTGTTGTCGGGCCAATGGAGATCATCGACTCTAAAATAAAAGAAAGGTCACAGCTGAAGACTGTAACCTTCCATACAGTAAAACACTACCTTATAGCAAAATGAAATTGGAAAGACAAGAACTTCCTGAGAGTGGGACGAAAAAAAACAGAAATGTATTTATAGACGAAAACAGGCGGAGTTAGGAGTTGTGGAACGGTTGTAAGGCAGCGCTGTTTTCGGATTGAAGTTTTTTAACTTATTAGGGTCTTGATAATATCCTTCTTTCCAATAATACCGACAAGTTTCCCATCATCCAAAACAGGGATGGTGTGAATATTTCCTTCGGCCATGATGGTTGCAATTTCATCAAGGCGGGTATCGGGCAGGATGGTCTTTGGTGTTCCGCTGCAGATTTCAGAAACTTTGGATGCCGCAATCTTTTTCATTTCTGCTTCCATTTTATCGGGGTTTTCCAGATAGAAAACGGAATCAAGAATTGTAACGACCGTGGGAATATGGAGTTTTTTTGATTGGTCAATAAGGTCGCTTTCTGTAACTACAGCGATAACGGCATCATTGCTGTCAAGAACAGGGACACCACTGATATTGTGGCTGGTAAGAAGTTTTGCGAGTTCAGAAACAGGGGTTTCCTGGCGAACAGAAATAATGTCTTTTGTCATAATATCAGCGGCTGTGAGCATAGTATCTCCAATGTGGGTAAACATAAAAAGTATGATGACTTAGTAAAAACTCTCTATCTGCTTCGTTGCTTCAAGGTTGCTATCATTACGACGTACCCTGATACACCGAAATGATAGAAATATAGAGCGCCTCGCATATGGAGTTTTTTTACTTAGTCACCTCAAACAGAGTCTTTTTTACGAGTCTGTTAAGTATGATAATTCGTTCTTTGAGTACAATAGAATTGTACCATTTTCTTTGCAGAAGCACAAAATAATCGAACTCTGTTGCTTTTCATCTCCATCCCGTCAGCTTTGGTTTACTTTATAGATCGCTATCTGGTTTCGGCCACTGTTTCTTGCTGCATACATGGCGTGATCGGCAAAGGAAATAAGATCATTTGCTTTTTCCGGGTGGTGTTCTTTGAAGGATGCGGCTCCTATGCTCACGGTAACAGTTTTTTCGATGTTTGTGTTCTGGAAAGGCTGCAGTTCACAGGATTTTTGTATTTTCTCGGCAATTATAGTAACCACCGTTTTGATGTCGGTATGGGGGTAGAGGGCCAGAAATTCTTCTCCGCCAATACGAAAGATAAAGTCTGTTTTACGACAACCGTTGCCTATGCGACTGGCAAATTGTCTGATAACGCTATCTCCAAAACCGTGACCACAGGTGTCATTGATTTCTTTGAAGTCATCCAGGTCAAAAAAGAGGACGGTCAGGTCGTTGTTGTATCGTTTGCAGCGGTCAAATTCGTGCTTCAGTATGGTGTTGAGATGCCTGCGGTTATAAACGCCCGTGAGATCGTCCCGGATAGTTTTTTCTTCAAGGAGTTTGTTCTGGAGTAGAATCTGATTTTCGTTGACCCTGAGCTGAAGTATATTTTCTTTCAGTTTCAGGCGTTGCAGGTGCATTTGAAGAAAGATGGAGACTTTAGCAATCAGGATTCCAGGATTAAAAGGTTTTGTGATAAAATCAACGGTTCCACTGCTGTAGCTTTCGCAGAAATCGATATCATCTGAAAAAACCGTAGAAAGAAAGATAATGGGGAGCTCTCTGGTCTGTTTATTCTGGTGGATCAGGCTTGCCAGGTTGTAGCCATCCATGTCGGGCACGGAAATGTCGATAATTGCCAGGGAAAAATCATGGAGGAGCAAATGTTGGAGGGCTTCTTCTGCGTTGACAGCATGAACCAGCTCTGCATCAAGTTTCTGGAGGCATGTTTCAAGGGCTACAAGATTGCCTGCGTTGTTATCAACAATGAGGATTTTGACTGTAGTCATACCGGATACCCTGGTTGATTAGAAAAGCTGATATAAAAGAGTTCAGATAAATAGTAACAAATATCAGGGGCTTGGTCAAAGATTATCCTGATTACCATCAAAGCTCAGGTAAATGCAAAATGGAATTGTAGGAGCCCCGCCCCTGCAGGCGATGTTACTGATTCAGCAACACTCTACAATCGCTCGCAAGGGGCGAGCTCCTACATCAAATAGAGCTTAGCTGAGCTTTGATGGTAATCAAGAAGAATTATTGGGGGATAAAGGAGAGAAGGGATTGTGATCGAATGTGAAAGCCGCCTTGGAAAATGTTTGCATCAGGAGTTATTTTTTGAGGCAGAGTATTTTGTTTGTGTGAATGGCCTTGAGTGTTTTGTAGACGTTCTCCTTGAGTGAGTCATCCATTGCTGTGACTAAATTCATAAAACGGCATGGGAATTTTGATTGTATTTTGTTATAGGAAGGATCGTCACGACCTAGGCCTGCAAGCTCCAGAAAGGGGTCTTTCTGTCCAGTGGTTTCCTCCACTGCTATTCTGATCTGATCCACTTCATGTACTCCATTTAACAGCGCTTTCATAATGGGAATGAGTTGTTCCGTTTTTAGATCGGGGATTTTATGGTAGGAGACTGTGAAATGGCCATGTTCCAGTAATAGTAAACGGAACACGGCTTCCATTCCCTTGGAGATACCCTGTCTTGCGGAGATGATATTGCCTCCGGCAAGAACGAGTTCACCATCCATGTCAGCAAATGTGATGGTTCCGGTTTTGAGAGATCCGCTGAGATTCTGAAGCAGGTCACCAAGGCCAATCTCTTTGATGTCCCCATTCAATGCTGATTGTGGTGCTGTGTCCCTGCCTTTTCTGCGAAGGATAGCTTTGACTCTGGCCATCAATTCTGCACCGTTGTATGGCTTTGTTACGTAATCATCCGCCCCAAGTTCCAGCCCTTTGACTTTAAGATACTGACGATCAAGACTGGTAAGAAAGAGTACCGGGGTATTCTGGGTATGGGGATGGTTTCTCAGGAGTTCAATGGTTTGAAAACCATCCATTTCTGGCATGTTGATATCAAGGAGAATAAGGGCAATGTCATTCTTCTTTAACAGGGTGAAGCCTTCCTGACTGCTTCCAGCATGGAGTGCGGAAAAACCGGCCAGACCAAGGTGCTCTCCCAGAATTTCATGCTGGGCCTGGTCGTCATCTATTATCAGTACGTTTTGTCTGTTCATGTTTGTTTTACTTATCTGGGGTTACGGGAATCTGCACGGTGAAACAGCTACCGCCATTTTTTCGGTTTCGTGCAGAAACGTCACCCCCATGGAGAGAGATGATGTTTTTAACAATATAGAGACCAAGGCCCGAGCCCTCTGGCCGGATATCAAAGTTGGTGCGGCCCATATAGTAGCGATCAAAAATATGGAGAATTTCTTCCTCGTCAATTCCCTTGCCATGGTCACATACTTTCACTGTGAGAGAGTGTTTGTCCTGATGAAATCGTACATTGATCTGTTTGTCAGCAGGGGAAAATTTAATAGCATTTGAGAGAATATTAGAAATAACCTGTTCCATGCGAAAGGGATCAAATATGCTTATTTCCGGTGTGCCCTCTACGGATAGTTCAATTCTGATATTACGCTCTGCCGCCACATGCTGTTGTCTGCCGACACACTCCTCGAGTAGAAAATCTAATCGTTCTGGAATCAGTTCCAGATCAATTGTTCCAGATTCAATACGATATAAATCAAGAAGTTTATTGATAAAGTCAAGTTGCTTTAATCCTTCTGCTTCGATACGTTGTATATAATATATTTTCTTCTCTTCTTCCAGGCTTGAAAAATATTGTTCGAGAAGATTTGCGTAGCCGATGATGGCGGAGAGTGGTGACTTGAGGTCATGGGATGTCACAGCTATCATATCACTCTTTAACTGATTCATTCGGGTCAACTCAAGGTTTTGGGATTCCAGTTGTTTTTCCTTTTCCTTAAGAACTCGTGTTGCCTGCATTCTGGCCAGTTCACTACCAGCAAGGGATTGCAGGACCTTCAGCAGTGCCTGGGTGTTTTTTGAGTGATCGATCCTCTTTGTGTCCATGGCGTTAAGGATGCCGACGAGTGTTCCATCCTGGCTGCGCAGAGGGAGTCCCCAATAGGCCTTTGCGTTATGTCTTTGTAAAAACGGGTCCAGTGGGAAACGCTCCTGTACATTATCTGACAGGAAAAGTTCCCCTTTTTGGATGACCATTTGGGCTGGAGTGTTCTCAAGTCGGAAGGCCTTTTTAGTGTAAAAATAATTTCCCTCACGAAATGCAATTGGTTGAATTACTGTCCCTTCAGCAGTGAGTTCTCCTATCATCACCTGTGTGGATTTGCTGAAAGCTGCAAACTGCAGCAGCAGTGCTCTGAAAAAACCTTCTCCCGTCATTCCAGAAATATTATGAACAATAAGTTGCATGGCCTTGTCCCGTTTGGCCATTTCCATTTCCAGTTCTTTTCTCAGTGAAATGTCACGTATTCTACAGAGATAGGTCAATTCCTGGTCGGAAATTTTCGGCAGGGGAATAATGGTTGCCTGCACAGCAAAGGGGGTTCCTTTGTGATTAATAAGCGAAAATTCTTCTATCCAGATCGTTTCATCTTCAACTACAAGAAACATATGAAGAGAACTGAGCTGATTTTTTGACAGAAAAGGGGAAAAATAGGATTCGATATCCTTGCCCACCAATCCCTGACGGGGAAATCCTAAAAGGAGTAAAGCACTGCTGTTAACATCTGTGATTACCGTTTCTTTGTCGAGGATGAGTTCCGCTTCTGGAGTATTCTTAAAGTGTTGGTAAAAAATGGAATGCTTTCTGGTAAAGAGCGGTTTTTTGTTTACTCCACGATAGAGAAGTTTGTAGCAATTATTTTGTTTCAGAAAAATAAGCTCAAGGGGGGTTTTGTATCTGGAGCTCAGGGTGAGGGTAAGGGAGAAGGTGTTTTCAAGAGTTTTCAGTTTATGAAGCGTTGTCTCGATTTTGGATGAGTCGATAATATCAAAAAAGCTGGTTACAGGTTCTGTGTCTGTCAATCCCGCAAGTACTTTTAGATTGCTGCAGTCTGAAGAAAATCTGAAATCCGTGGTGAGCTCGGTATGTTTCCATTGTCTTGGGGTAGAATAGCTGTCTTTATCCTCTGGCTCCTGTGTCTGAACGGGGACATGTTGTTCTTGCGGGATGGTGTCGAATGGGTCGGAGGTGAAAAAAGTATATACATTCTTGATATCGTGAATCCAGGAGATATCACGAGGTCCCCAGGTATCGAGAACAGGGAGGGCAACATCAAGCAGCTGTGGCGAAAAGAACTGATTTCGCTTCTTTTCAAGTTCATTTATGGCAAAATGGTGACACTCATGATCACCTTCGGTGAGGATTTCATAATATTCACATAACGTGATTATCTGGGAAAGAAGGGGGATTTTATCACCCTTTAAGCCATTGGGGAATCCTGTCCCATCCCAGAGCTCATGGTGGGCTGCTGCTATTGGAGCAAGATGTTTAAGGATTTGTATCGAAGATATGAAGTCTGCTGTATACTGCGGATGTTGCTGATAGTCAGGTGATGGTGTTGCCAGAACGCCCGTGTCCCTGTTTAGTTCTTGTTCCGGAGGTGAATGGAGTCCAATATCATGCGTCAATCCAGCCCATAGCGCCTGGATAGGGTCAATGTTGGCAGAGTGAAAAGCTTTAGCAATACGGTGACAGTAAAAAGCAACTCTGGTGGAATGAAAGCCACCTTGTTTTACCTTGCTATCTGTCATTTGGGCAGTCAGCCAGAGGAGTTGGCAGATTAATTCCGGAATGGAGAGCGTGTTAATCGCCTGGAAATAGATATCTGTACCAGGGTCAAAATGTTTTTCAGAACAGCTTTCCTGGAGACGTGTAGATTTTTCCTGGGAGGAAAAGAGCTGTTTGGCTCCTTCAACAATTATGGGGGCGACACTTCCGGCGGATTGCTGGTTTAGGAAGAGCCGTATTTCTTTAAATGTTGCTTCCTGGTCTTTTCTAAGAAATATATCGAGCTGGTCCGCTAGGTGGAGAATACCTGCTTCAGATGTAATATCATATGTTGATTTTCCATCGGGAAAACCGGTTCCATCGAATCGTTCATGGTGATCTGCGACCCATCCGGCAAGAGGATGGAAGGGGGGAAAACTCCTGAGGATTTCTGCACCCTTTGTGGGGTGGCTTTGTGCTTCAATATGGTTGAAATCATTGAGCGCATAGTAGAGGATATGGTCTTGAAGGCCGACTCCTCCTATGTCATGTAACAGACCGGCAATGTAGAGTTGGGAAGGGTTGCCATGGTCCAGTTGTTTGGCAATGGCCTGGGAGAACGTGGCAACCCGCATTCCATGGGCAATGCTTTTGTCGTCATCCGGGTCGATAATTTCGGAGAGGAGTAGAACGATGTCGAGAAAAATTTTCTGTTTATCTGCAAAGTTGTGCATGAGAATTCCGATTTTGTGAATACTGTTTTTTTCTATAAAACCTTTCATGCAGGAAACGTGTGTTGATTCTCATTAACGAGGGAATGCGGCAGCTACTCCTCCATCAACGGGAAGAGTTGCTCCTGTGGTCGGGGTCAGTGACGATGCAAAAAAGACCACTGCATTGCCGACGTGATCTGCTAATACTTCAGTTTTTAGCAGGTTTCTGTCGCGGTAGTATGCTTTGAGGCCTTCTGGATCAAGATTTCGAGAACGCATTCTGTCCGGTCCTATTACATCCCAGAGCCCCGATGAAACGCCATGGTCATCAAAAATGGCATCGGCATTGATCATATTGACCCGGATATTATACGAAGCGAGTTCCATGGCGGCAATTTTACCGAGTTGGTGTGCACCTGCCTTGGAGGCGGAGTATGCTCCAAAGGCAGCACCGGGTGCAAAGACATTCTTTGAGCTGTTAATAATAATATGGGCAGGAGCGTTTCCGAGCAGGGCCTGGCGCTTGAAGATCGGAATGGCAGCCTGAATAACCTGAAAAACGCCCATGGTGTTGACTTCTGTTACCTGTCTGAATTTTTCTTCATCGAGCTCTTCGAGTGTGGCCACATGGGCCAGACCGGCATTAGGGACCAGGATATCCAGGCCACCACATTCGTTTATTATGGTTTGCATGCCATCTGTGACTGCTTTTTTGTCCGTGACATCCATTACCAGGGCACCGATTCTTTCCGCTGGAAATTCTTCCCTTAACAGATCGCAAACTTTATCAAGACGTTCCCGGCTGAGGTCCGAGAGGTATACATGAGCTCCGGCGGCGAGGAGCATTCTGCCGATACCACAGGCAATGGCACCACCACCTCCAGTTACCAGGGCTATCTGGCCGGCTAAGGGGAGGCTGGAGCCTTTTCCTAATTTAATCTGTTCGAGACTCCAGTACTCCATATCAAAGATATGGGCCTCCGCCAGTTCTTTGTAAGGGGCAATTGCACTTCCACGGTGTTTAGCAAGCAGGGTGTGAGCGGCAATATCCCCTGCAATCTGTGCTGCTTTTTCAGTGTGTCCACAGGTGATCAGGCCAAGTCCGGGCACTAGCGTAACTCGTGGTTTGGTGTCGAGACAGATACGCTGAACCGCTTTGTCGTTTACCTGTTGCTGGAAATAGTGAAGGTAGCTTGATTCATACTCAGCAAGAGTTGTCTCAATGACAGAGGTAATCTCTTTGTCCGGTATACCCTGTAAGTCGAGCCACAGTGGGTGGTTTTTGGTGCGAATAACATGATCGGGTGTGAGTACGCCTGAGCTGTAACGGGATTTGGCATCTTTTTCTTCCAGGAAACTCAGGATCTCCGGGGCTTGATTCAGATGCAGGTAAAAGGGACGGTGGTGTGTTTTGTCAGAGAGTGTTAACGCTCCTCGCAAGATGGGGAGTATGGCTTTTCCTGAGAGTTGGGGCTTTGAGGTGACGGCTGTCTGCTGGGTTGCTGCGATATACTCCTCAGCAAGAGTGACATAATAAATCATTTTTTCGTAAGCCTCTTGCCCGCTTGCGCCAAAGGTGAAAATACCATGGTTCAGAAGAATGATAGCGTCCATTTCCGGCTGTTGTTCGTAGAGTTCCACAACTCTTTTGGAGAGTGGAAACCCTGGCATAATCCATGGAAGGATGCCAATGTTCTCTCCAAGGACTTCTCGTAGCCTCATTTCCGGCTGCTCCATATTGGTAAGCGTTACGATGGCATCCGCGTGGGTATGATCAATAAATTTATGGGGCAGAAAGGCATGAACCAGTGTCTCAATTGATGGATTAGGAGCCGTTGAATCCAGCATATGGGTTCTGAACTGGTTTACCATCTCCTCATCGGTCAGTTTTTCAAGAGGACGAAGACGCTGTAGATAGTTGAGGTCAAGAGCCGGGAAGCCCTGTGGCTCGATGACTCCAAGGTCCCATCCACTTCCCTTGATAAAGAGAACTTCACAGCTGTCTCCAAGCAGGGTAGTGATTGTGGATTTAACGGAGGTGTTGCCACCACCGTGGAGTACCAGATCTTCTTCCTGACCTATAAGTCTTGATGTGTAGGTGCGCATCGCAAGATCTGCGTTGCAGGGAGCGAGCGACTGGGTGTAGAGGTCGACTTCTTTTGCTGAATATCTGTTTTTCATTTGATGACTTTTTTCCAGTATACCTTATCCACTATAGGCGTTGAGTTCCGCCATTAATGAACCAAAAAGATCTTCATAACGTGGAATGGCCTTACGAAGGATGGTCAGGAGTTCCGGAATCTCCTGGGTGTTCACAACAAGGTTTGCTGAATTGGAAAGCGCTTCAAGGTCATAGAGGGTGGAAAATTCTGGACCGATAAGAATATAGAAAATAAAGCGGCGCTTCAGCATGGACATATCACGCATAAAGTGGTGAAATGGAGATTGATCCAAGCCGCCATCTCTGAACTGTGTGTGGAGGATAACGCTTGCGTAGCTGACGAACTGCATCTTTTCCATAGCATCTTCATCCGATTCAGCAAAACTTGCCTGGTAGCCGATGGATTCTACGGCCTTGGCCACTTCATCTCGTTCTGTGCCCGGGGGAATAAGAATCAGGGTTTGCGGAATGTCTTCTACAACTTCCTCCTCTTCAAAGGTACCCTCTTTGAGCCAGGTGATATCGGGGGGGGATGGAGGCTTAATTATGCCCTCTGCCGGGGAATCCGATTGACTGCTGCTGGTAGGGAGGTAGCTGCTGTCAAGGACTATGGCTTCTCCACATTGTGGGCATGGCAGGCGCAGTAAGCGGCCCGGGGCCAGCTGATTGATACCTTTCTTGATCTTATCACTGAGCTTTAACTTTTTGTTACAGTTTTGGCATGTTATGGTCATTGCAATCCTCTTTACCAGCGAGTTTGTTCCTCTTCCTCTTCCATGGCCAGTCCGGAGAGTGTTGATGTGGCTTCTCCTCGTGAGGACTTGATGGTATCCAGGCCTCGGGCGACTTCATTTCTGTATGAGCAGTAGCGCATGGCTGTTTTTTCAGTGATCAGTTCTGATTCATAGAGCTCAAGAATATGCTGATCAAAGGTGCGCATATTTATGGCTGATCCCTGTTTGATAACTTTATAAAATGTTTTTTCTTCATCCTCACCATTGAGTATCAGGTCTTTTACCCGCAAACTGGTACAGAGCACTTCCATGGCTGCAATTCGGCCGCCTCCTACTTTAGGCAGAAGGCGCTGACCTACAACCCAGCGGACGGTGTCTGCGAGACGATTTCTGATTTGTGGCTGCTCCTCCTGTTCAAACATACCAAGAATACGGTTAATGGTTTGACCTGCATCGATGGTGTGGAGGGTGGAGAGGACAAGGTGACCTGTTTCTGCGGCGGTGAGACCAATTTCCATGGTTTCACGATCCCGCATCTCACCAACCAGAATTACTTTTGGAGCCTGGCGAAGTGCTGCACGCATTCCGGATGGGAATGTGCTGAAATCGTTGCCGAGCTCGCGTTGATTAAATGTTGCCTTGGCCTGTGGGTGGATATATTCGATGGGGTCTTCAAGGGTTACAACATGAACGGATCTATCCATGTTTATTTTGTGAAGAAGTGATGCCAGTGACGTGGTTTTACCACTACCGGTGGCACCTGTGAAAAGAACCAGACCATTCATCTCTCCGGCCATCTTGTTGAAAGCTTTGGGGAAATTCATTCCCTTGATGGTGGGGATCGTGGTCTCAAGCTTTCTTAGGACTGTACTGAAATAGCCCTTCTGGGTAAAAATATTGACCCTGAAACGAACCTTGTCACCGAGGGTGTAGGAGAGATCGCAGGAGCCATTTTCCACCAGGTCCCTTAACAGGCGTTTGTTGTTGCCAATAAGGTTGAGGGCAAAAACTTCAGTTTGAAAGGGGGTGAGGTTTTTGATTGGTGGTGCTACCGCCACGGGCATGAGAACGCCAGCAGATTCCACCTGCAGTGTTTTTCCCACGGTAATGTTCAGATCGGAAACATTATCGTAGGATTCAAGCATTGATGTGATCCAGTAGTCTATTTCTGTTTGTTTCATTCATCCCCTCCATTTTTTTTTTACACACCTGCTAATTTCATAGTATATTGGCACGAAAGAGACAAGAAATTCAAATTTTTTTATTTATTAAGGAAAGATAAGGTAAATCCCATGACGATCCCATTACGCAGTAATACAACGACTCAAGGAAGAAAAATGGCTGGAGCACGAAGTCTCTGGCGTGCCAATGGGGTAAAAGAAGAGCAGTTTGGCAAACCTATTATTGCCATCGTTAACTCGTTTACCCAATTTGTACCTGGCCATGTACATCTCCATGAAATTGGACAGCACCTGAAAAAGCGAATTGCGGATCTTGGATGTTTTGCCGCAGAATTTAATACCATTGCCATCGATGACGGTATAGCCATGGGGCACGCCGGAATGCTCTACTCGCTGCCATCACGGGAATTGATTGCCGATAGTGTGGAATATATGTGCAACGCGCATACCGTCGATGCCATGATCTGTATCTCAAATTGTGATAAAATTACCCCTGGAATGCTGATGGCAGCCATGCGTCTGAATATCCCGACCATCTTTGTTTCCGGTGGGCCGATGGAAGCGGGTGTTGATGGTGACAAACGGTATGATCTGGTAGATGCCATGGTGATGGGGGCAGATAGTGAAGTGAGTGATGCCGAGGTCGATGTGGTTGAACGCTGTGCCTGCCCCACATGTGGCTCCTGTTCCGGAATGTTTACTGCAAATTCCATGAATTCACTGAATGAGGCATTGGGCATGGCTCTGCCCGGAAACGGCACCATTGTGGCTACCCATGCAAACAGGATGAACCTGTTTGAGCGGGCTGCCGTGCGTATCGTTGAGATGGCCGATGCCTGGTATAAAAAGGAAGATGCCTCGGTACTGCCACGAAATATTGCAACTCGAGCTGCTTTTTTAAACTCTATGACACTCGATATTGCCATGGGTGGCTCAACGAACACAGTGCTTCATCTTCTGGCTATTGCCAATGAAGCTGAAGTTGATTTTACCATGGCCGATATTGATGAACTTTCCCGGAAAATCCCAAATCTTTGTAAAGTTGCTCCTTCCTCACATTTTCATATGGAAGATGTGAACCGGGCCGGTGGTATAATGGCTATTCTTGCGGAGCTTGATCGGGCCGGAATGATTGACAGCAGTGTCAGTCGAGTTGAGGGGAAAACGTTGGAAAATATCCTGAAGAGTTGGGATGTGGCGGGAGAGTCCTGTGACGAGGAGGCGCGTAACTTATATCTCAGTGCTCCAGCCCAGAGTGGTCGAAATCTTGTGATGGGATCCCAACAGAATATGTATGAAAGTGCTGATCTTGATCGAAGCGATGGCTGTATTCGTGATGTTGCCCACGCCTACAGTAAAGATGGCGGGCTGGCGGTGTTGTACGGGAATATTGCACTTGATGGCTGTATCGTAAAAACGGCCGGGGTTGATCCTTCTATTTTTAACTTTAAAGGAGCGGCCAGAGTATATTCCTCCCAGGAAACTGCCTGTGAAGCCATTTTGGATGGAACAGTCAAGGCAGGGGACGTTGTTATTATTCGTTACGAAGGGCCAAAAGGAGGACCGGGAATGCAGGAAATGCTGTATCCCACTTCCTATCTGAAATCCGTGCATCTTGGCAAAGAGTGTGCTCTTATCACCGATGGTCGTTTTTCTGGTGGTACTTCAGGACTTTCCATTGGGCATGTCTCCCCCGAGGCAGCAGGCGGTGGTGCTATTGCTCTTATCCAAAACGGTGATCTGATTGAGATCAATATCCCGCAACGTACAATGAATGTTCTTGTCTCGGATGAAGACCTTGCGCTTCGTAGAGAAATTGAAATAAAGAAGGGAAAAAATGCATTTCGTCCCGATGATCGTGATCGTTATGTGTCGCAGGCTCTTAGAGCCTATGCAATGTTTGCAGCCTCTGCTGATAAGGGGGCTGTCAGGCTTCTTCCTGAGGAGTAGGATTTCTGTTTTAGCACGATGATATGTGTCTTTACAGAGGGTGTATTTTTGGCATATATTGATATTGACACTTACTCATATCTTCTGTAGGTTAAGTGTTTGCTTGATTGAATCAATGTTATCGAAGGTCTTTTTTAATATATTTTGTGAGGTAGGGTTATGAGTAAAAATCAAATTATCATTGCCTTGGTTGTTCTCTGTCTGATTGGAACAATCTGGGGTTCGGTTCAAGACAAAAAAAGCACAAGTCTTGAAAGACAACTGGTTGCCATGAGAGCTGAGGCTCCAGCAACAGCATCGGCTGCGGACACAGCTGTTGCAGGTGAGGTTCAGAGCGCATCCGCTGAGGCTCTGGCTGAAATCGAGTCACTTAAATCTCAAAATCAAACACTCCTTGCCGATGCTGCAACTTTGAAGGGTAGTGTGGATAGCCAGAAAGGTGAGCTTTCCGCTCTTAAAAAAGAAGTGGCAGAATCCGATGGTGGTACTCAGGCAGTTGCCGTTATGCAGGAACAGTTGGATAAACGCGTTGCCGAGGTCGCAGCTCTTGAAGAAGCAGTTGTTGCTGCTAGAGCGGCCCTAGAAGAGAAAAATGTTGCTCTTGCCATTGCAGAAGAAGCTGCCGCGGGACTTGAAAATGTACAAGCTACTCTGGCTAACAGTGTGGATACCTATAGTGCTCAAAATCAGTCTCTTGCAGCAGAAATGGAAGAATATGGAATGCGTATCCTGTCTCTTGAAAAGGCACTGGAAGAACGCACCAAGATTCTTGTTGCCAGTGGAGAAGAGCTTGGCCGTACTAAATTGAATATGAATGTACTGCTTTCAAGAATTGCTGCTCAGAATAACTCTCTTGAAATTCTTGAAGAGACCCGGCTTACCCTTGAAAAGGAACTTGCTGGAAAATTTCTTATTATTGAAGAACTTCAGCATCAGCTGAGTACTCAGGTTATTCAAGAAATTATTGTACCGGTTCCCGTTGTGGAAGAAATTGTGGTTGCCATCGAAGAGGTTGTTCCTGCAGAAGAGGCAGCTGTTGAAGGTGAGGAAGTTCCTGCTCACTGATATTTTTTGCCTCAAATACACGTAGTCTCTAACTGCCTTTATCCTGAATAGGATAAAGGCAGTTTTTTTTTGTAAACTCTGGTATACGAATTATTCAAGGAGTGGCGTGATTAGAGTAGTATTGACGGTTGTCACTCTTAAATTGAATTGTGCTAACGAGGATCTTTTATGGAAGTATTGGATTGCAAAGGGCTGAACTGTCCTGAACCGGTGTTGAGAACAAAGGCCTATTTAGAAAAACAACTGGATCAGACCTTCGGGGTTCTTGTTGATAATGATGCGTCCCGGGAGAATGTGCTGCGTTTTGGCAGGAGTCAGGGATGTGAAGTTGCGGCTGAGAAGGCTAACGATGGTTGTTTTCTTATCACCGTTGTTCCTGGTATTCAGGATGCTTCTGCCCAGACTTTTCAGGAGGCTGATTACAGCTGTGATCTGCCTGGTACCGGGGGGAATCTTATCTATGTAATCTCTTCTGATTCCATGGGAAGCGGTTCGTCAGAACTTGGCTGGGCTCTGCTTCAGACCTACGTTACAACTATTGCTGAAATTGCCCCTCTTCCCTCTCATATTCTTTTGTATAATGCGGGTGTTAAACTTTCCACCAGGGAGGGGAAAGCACTTGAAGCATTGCAGGCACTGGAAGAGAAAGGTGTCACCATCTGGATTTGCGGAACCTGTCTTGAGTTTTTTAAGCTGGAAGAGGAGCGCAGAGTTGGTAGTATCACGAATATGTATGATATTATGAACACCATGGTAACAGCTGCCAAAGTGGTGAGTCCCTATTAAGTTGAGCGATTTTTTCTAAGTCTGAGCAAAAATGCTCAGGTCCTGAATGCATTTCCATCAATATCCAGGCGACGTAAAATCTTCTGCAGCGCTGCCCGGGTAAGTTGTGATACCCTCGCAGCCTGTGAAATATTACCGCTGGTTATAGTAAGAAGGGTCTGAACGTATTGTCTGGTGAATGAATCAAGGCACTCATCTTTGGCCAGTTTGTAAGGTACCAATTCTTTGTCAGCTGTTAAATGTCTTCCGCCTACCGGTAAGGACGTAAACGTAGAATCTATCATCAGCTGTCCACTGTCTATCTCCTGCTCATTACAGAAAAGGAAGGCACGTCGAATAACATTTTGGAGTTCCCGTATATTTCCCGGCCAGCGATGTGAACACAACACCTCCAATGCTGCAGGAGATAGACTTTTCTTTTCTTTTCCCAGTTCTTTTTGCACTTCATTTAAGAAATGGGTACTAAGAAGCGGAATATCTTCTGCAATTTCACACAGTGAAGGCATACGCAGGGTAAGTACTTCAAGGCGGTAAAAAAGATCTTCCCTGAATCTTCCATCGCCTGTTTTTGTTTCCAAATCTGCATTTGTGGAAGCGATAATACGTACATCAATTTTACGTGGGCTTGTGGCACCCAGTTGTTTAATCTCCTGTTCTTGTAAAACCCGCAGGAGTTTAATTTGGATACTGACAGGGATGTCGCCTATCTCATCTAGGCAGATTGTGCCTCCATCTGCCTGTAAAAACAGGCCATTGTGGTCCCGTTCTGCACCGGTAAAAGCTCCTTTTTTGTAGCCAAAAAGTTCCGATTCAAGCAAGTGCTCCGGTATCGCAGGACAATTCACCATCACAAAAGGTTTTTTGCTGCGATCACTTAAGAGATGGACCGCCCTGGCACATAATTCTTTGCCGGTCCCCGATGCACCACGAATAAGAACTGTATAGCCGCTACCAGCAGTTGTTTTTATGGTTTTGTAAAAGTGCTGCATGGGTACACTTTTACCAATGAAACCGGGGACACTTGTTTTCGGCAGTATCTGATTGCGGAGTTGTCTGTTTTCGTTAAGAAGATAACTACGCTCAAGTCCTTTTCGAAGAAGTCTTGCCAACGTATCAAGCTCCAGCGGTTTTGTGATAAAATCCCAGGCACCTCTTCGAATGGCATCAACTGCAAGCTCTATGGTTCCGTAACCGGTCATCATAATGACCGTGAGTTCCGGTTGTATGGTATGGATGCGATCCAGTATTTCCAGCCCGTTTGTCTCACCCATCATGATATCCATAAGTACCAGATCGATATCGTCCTGCTCAAGTGTGACTAATGCCTCGTTACCATCTTTGGCTGTCTGTACTGTAACCTCAGGCAGACGTTTCATAAATGTTCTTTGCAGCCCTGTGAGGAGATCGGGTTCGTCATCAACAATGAGAATCCTGGGATTTGGCAGTGATTGTTTATTCATTGTGTACTCCTTTGTTGCTGACAGGAAGGGTCACTGTGAAAACAGATCCTGTTCCTGTTGTAGAACTCACCTTTATTTCACCATTGTGTTCTCGAACGATGCCGTAACTGACCGATAAACCAAGACCTGTTCCCTGGCCCGGCTCTTTTGTGCTGAAAAACGGATCAAATATTTTATCCTGAATATCTTTTGGGATTCCTGGACCGTTGTCCTCAATCTCTATCAGGATCTGCTCACCTGCTAAACGGGAAGTGATGGTGATCGCACCTTTTGTGGTAATTGCCTGAACGCTATTCATAATCAGGTTAAGGAAAACCTGTTTGATACGCCTCTCATCAATAAAGCAGTCGGGCAGTGTTGCATCAAGATCCGCTGTCAGCTGGATTTTCTGTGTTAGAAACTGCTGCTGTACCATTGAGAGAACATTTTTAATGGAATCGTTAATGGACTGCTCTCTTCTCTCAATCCGGGACTCTTTACTCCTTGAAAAATCAAGAAGATCCGCCACAATACGCCTGCAGTTCTCTGCATGCCGATCAATTATTTCAATATCCGCTATGATTTCAGCATTTTCTTCGTTATTTTCCTTGATGATATCCGTATAACAGAGGATTACCCCAAGAGGGTTATTGATTTCATGGGCAACACCAGCAGCCAGTTGACCGATTGCAACCAGTTTTTCCGTCTGTTGAATACGACGCTCTGTTTCTTTTTCACCGGTAACATCCTTTGCGAAACAGACAATTTCTTCCACCGTATTTTTAGATCTCATAATGGGATAAAAAAACAGATCAAAGATCGAACCATTTTCCAGTTGAATTTCTTTTGTGTGCGGAGTTGTTACTGTCAGGTCAAGTTCCTGTAAACGGTCTTTAAAGAAACATTGAGGTTGGGTACTCAGCGTATCAATCATTTGCCCCAGCGCTTCTTTGCGGCTGATATTGTGACGAAGGAGAAATGCCTCATTCACCATTTTTAGCATTCCATCCGGAGCCAGCAGAATAAGCGGATCACTTATACCATCGACAACCGATTGCAGCAGCTCACTGCTGCGGCGTAAACTCTGGATATTGTCGAGGCTTTCAACGGTTTGTCCGATTTGACGTCCAATGGAGAGCAGCAGGGCATGGAGGCAGTCGTTGAGTACATCCACCGGTAGTTCTGTTATCACAAGAATTCCCTGCAATTGATCACGACAACAGAGGGGTACACTGATATTTATAGTTTCATCACTTGTTGTGTCATTTAAGGTGATGCGATCACACGTTGTAATATATTGTTGTGCAGTTAGATTTTGCGCTGTGTTGGACTCAAGTATTACGTTCGGGAGAATATCAGTTCCCTGTGAACAGCGAAGCTCAAAAGTGCCTTCTGCATTGGACAAATAGATCCCGACACCCTGCACGGGAACCACCTGCAACACCTCACCAAGCACCTGTTTTAGAATGGACTGCAAGCTCTCTGTACTGGTAATAAGACCTGCCAGAGTATTGTGGAGTCTCAGTTCTCTGTTGCGTTTTTTCACCTGCACTTGAAGCTGGCTTTCAGATTTTTTCAGCGCTTCTGTGCGTTCTGCTACCATTACTTCCAAATTAGCAGCATAACTTCGTAAACGGGATCGGCTCTCTCGCAAATGGCTGACCAGGGTTCTCGCATTTTCAAATAGCTCTTTGAGTTCCTCCCGGTGTCCTTTTTTTCGGTATGGCTCTGCTTGGGATTCATCTTCATCAATACTGGTTTTAAATAATGTTACCAGCTCGCGGAGATTGGTGATAATCAGCTGATGAAACAGCAGCCAGATTGCGCCGTACAAAAGGGTAGCCAGCAGTAAAACAGCTCCAAACATTCTAAATGACGTTTGCCAGATGGCAGCTAGGCTGAGTTCCACGGGAATGGAAATGGACTGAATTCCTGTAACCAGATCGGTTTGCCGGTGAAAACCACGGGTGCTGCCATACAGATCGAGGATAGCCGATGGTGCCTCAGCTGGTTCTCCGTGGCAATGCAGACAACTGCTCTTGAAACTAATTGGTCGATACAGGGTGTAGTAACGATCATTGGCTACCCGGGTCATTCCATGCCACTCCTGATCCTGGCTGTTTTTTTGAAAGAAAGTTATCATTTTTTGCTCCTGACTGTTTGCCTCAAAGTCAGGATTTCTGGCATCTATGGCTACTCGCCGATATTTAAAGTCAGGAAGTTCTTCGGTGAAACGATCCATTATAACTCGAGTAATAAAGGAGGTGGACATAGCCTCAATCATAAAATGATCATCACCCAGTTCTGCAAACATTTTAGGTCGTAATACTTCACGAATATACCCTCGGGTGGATTCAAGGGATGTCATCACCAATTCCGCCTGTCGCAGAGTTTCTTCTTCAAGCAGATTTTTTTGGAAATGATAGATGATGGTGGCGGTGAAAAGACAAAAGCAAAAGAGGATAACCCCTAACCCAACTTGAAATTGTAATTTGAGATTATGTTGATCCTTGTCTGCCAGATCTCGAAGAATATCTTTCATGGAAGCTCCAACTAATTGTTATGTCGTGGTTGCTACATGCCTCTTCCAGTATACACATTTAGAATACAGGTGTAAACCCAATGATGCACCACCGTGTGGTGGGGAGCTCTGGTGGGGTAAGGTTCGTTTCTTTTGTTGTGGGTTTTCAATAGGTTATGAAAAGGCTATTTTTTTTTAATACTGGAATGCGCTTTGCTTTAAGGAGTGAAAAGAGAAATAACCACAAACTATTATACAGGAGCACTTCATGAAGAGAACTTTTCTCGCCCCTATCGCCGTACTTGCTGGAATTTTAGGAAGTATGGGACTGATGGCAGGCTCCAATCTCTTTGATCCTCTTATTCGTTTTATTCACACAGGAGAAATTACGCCTATGCAGGCGGTTCTTTGTCTCCTCTTTACCGTAGGTGGATTTGCTGCCTATTTGTATCTTTTGAATCTTATCTGCAGTTACTTTGTGCCTCGTATTGATAAGGAGGCGCAGACCAGTGGAGAAAATGAAGGAGGTTTGACACAGCAGTAATGGGGAAGAACAGAAATTATAGTCGTTCAAAAAATGAAGGAGGATTTAGATGTCACAAATAAAAGAACAGATGCCAACCCTGGTCATGGGCGGATCGTTACTTATGTATGGACTTATTGCAAAATCAGGTGCCCTCTTGTCCATGGCGCAATATTTGCAAACCCATAAAACATTGGATTTGCAAATCACGATGACCTTGGTTGTGGGAATTATAGCAATTGTTGGAGCCCTTTTTAACACAACAAGAAAATCCGGAACCACCAAGCTTGATACCTTTGTGCTACGACCACTTGGCGGGATTGTTTTAATTCTGGTGATGGCCATGGCCATTCGTTGGTACGCAGAACCAATGATGAAGATTATAAGTAAAAACCTACAGCCAGCCCTTGGATTTAAGATTTATAAGGTCTTGAACCTTAACTATGTTGTTTTGGGGATTTTAGCAGGTGTTGTATTAACGAACACCTGGGGGATTCCAAAATTTGCAGCAGAAGGAGTCAAATGCTCCCGCTTTGTTCTGAAGATGGGTGTTATTATGCTTGGCGCCAGGTATTCATTTGCTGAGCTAGCAAAACTTGGTGTCTACTCTGTATTCTTAGTTGGCTTCTTCGTGCTCGGTACTGTTTTTCTGGTGCTGTGGCTTGGTAATCTATTTAAGCAGCCAAAATCCATGACAGGCGTTCTTTCAGCCGGTATGGGTGTTTGTGGTGTTTCGGCAACCGTTGCCGTCGCCCCTGTTGTAAAAGCAAAATCTGCTGAAATGGCTTACACTATCGGAACAATTCTTTCCTTTGGTATTATCTGTATGTTTGTTTTTCCAACCATCGGTAAACTCGCCGGGATGAGTCCAGTACAGTTTGGTGCATGGGCAGGAACCGGAATTCTGAACTCAGCTCAAGTTGCAGCCGCAGCTCTTGCATTTAATGCAGTTGATATTGAAACCCTTAAAGTTGCCGAAATTTTCAACATTACCCGTGTTCTTTTTCTGCCTGTTATTGTTCTTGTACTTGCCACGTGGTTTGGAAAAGAAACAGGGCAGAAGTTAAGTTTCAAAAGCGTTGTAATTGATAAGTTCCCAGTTTTTATCATCGGCTTTTTGATTCTGTTTTTCATGTCCTCAATGGGTCTTTTCTCGCCACCAAGCCATTACAAAGGAAAGTATATAGATGTATCCTATAATGACCGTAGTCAGGTTACTCCTGAAGAGTGGGAAACCTTGAACAGTGCCATGACAGCAGGCGAATTCTCAGGACTTACTGAAAAGCAACTTGAAGCTGTGACAAATCTTGTTGAGCAGCACCAGATTGCAGGTAACTTTGACGACCGTGCTGATAAAAAAACGTTTGATAGTACCGGTCGTGCCCGTATGACACAGTTGCAGGGAGTTCTCGCAGCTGCTAAAGCCAAGCAGGTTAAATTGTCTGCTGATGTTAAGTCCGCAATTAAACATGCGGTGAAACAGGTGAAAAAGAAATCCAAAACCGTTGTAACGCTTACTGACTTTATGATCTGGTTTTTTGCCTTTGGTCTTATTGGCCTCGGTATGCAGATTACCAAAAAAGCTATTACCCAGGCGGGTGGATGGCCAATAGTTATGGGTGTTATTGCAGGAATCACCAAAGCGACACTTTCTTTCTTTGTTGTCCTCTGGTTGGTCAAGGATGTTGTTCTAAACTAATTTCCAGCTAAGGAGTTTATTATGAGTGATGAAGAAAAAAAAGTAACTATTGAAACCGGTGATGCCGGTAAAGGAAGTACTGCTATCTCAGAAGGTGCAAATACTGAAGAGCTGGAGGAGCGGGCGTTGTCGGTTTTTTCCAGTGATCGTAATGAAGATATTGTTGCGCTAGTGTTTTGTCTAATAACCACCTTTCTGGTACTAGTATTCACCAAATGGCTGGTGTAATGGTGTGAAAAAGTTCACCAGCACCCCACCTTCGTCCGTTTGGAACTTCTCGCCTAGAATTACTAGGCTTCGAAATTCCAAACGAACGAATCTGGGGCACTGGTAAACTTTTTGATATCGCAGTATATTTAAAATAGGGTTTTTTTGCTTTGGTTGGTGTTAACTGGCCAAAGTCTTTTTGGGTTTTTAAGAAGGTGTGCTTTTTATGTTTAATCATATTTTGCTTTGTACCCATGGTACTGATGGTGCTAAGAAAGCAGAGGCTTTTGTCTTTGGGAAACTAGAGGTTGATCCAACACTCAAAGTTACTGTCCTTACGGTACTGGATGAAGACTGGCGTGAAATGACGGGGGATGACTGGCTTAATTCGAGCAAGACGCACACCACTTTTCTTGACCATGTGGAAAGCCAGATGAATGAAGAAATTGCAGAAGAGTGGCAACGGGTTACGACAAGTTATCCGATTGCAGAACAGGTAAAATTTCTGCAGCGAACAGGGAATATTGCAGAAGCCATCACAGACACTGCAAAAGAGCTCGCTTGTGACCTGATTGTTCTCGGTCCCTGGCAAAAGAGCAAAAAATTCTCGATACATAGTACCAGAGTGGGCCTGAAAGCCACTTTGAAAAATAAGGAGTTGCATCCACTGTTGCCATGTCCTCTCCTCATAGCCCCATGAATATGATCCATTCTACGGTTACAGAGGAAATGGATCTTGGGTTGCAAAAATTTCCAGATTCTTTTGACCTGCAGGCTCTTTTCCCCGAAGAGAGACTCCTGCTCCTTCATCCCAACTGGTTTGTCTCTGATTTTCAGCAAAAAGGATCATTCTTTACAGCATCTATAAAAGATTATGTGACGGATGAAGAGTTTCCTCTCTCGGGAAATTTTATTTTTAACAGAACCGGTGACGAACTGTTACAGATTCAATTGACTGAAACCCTGGATATTGGAATCTCATTTCTTATCCGTGATAATACGTTAAAAGTTCAGATTGCTTCAAATAGTGATGAAATTGACCCGGATGATCCCATTCTCCTTTGGATACGAGCTATAAAAGAGTATGCTCGTCTTTACCTGAAGCGTACTCCTGTCACCTTGTTTTTTCGTCTGTTTATGAATAAAATGATTCTGAAGATGGACCCGTCTCAACGAAAAATTTGTCTGATGATGGCTAAGATCACCGCTGTGGAACTTCTGGTTATTCTGCTTGTTGTGATTGGTTATGTTGTTTTTGTCCTATGATAAAGGCGCTACCAGCTCTCTTTTGTCAGTATCGGAACAACTCGCTGTAATATCTGTCCGGAAATGGAGGGTTTTTCAACATGGCTTTTCCAGAAGTCGGTGATACTCTTGATATTTTCATTCTGACCTCAAAGATCCATGATGGAGCGTTGGCCACCCTTTTTCTGGCTGAAGACCAGCTTTCCCGTGAAGAAGTCGTCCTGAAAATACCCTGCGGGGATATCCTTAATCAGCCCATTATTCTTTACCACTACCAGAATGAAGAACGAATAAGTCGTCTGCTTGAGCACCCTGGAATCGTCCGCTTTATACACAGGCAAAGAAGCCGCCAGTATATCATTATGGAGAAAATCTCCGGGCAGGATCTTCGGGCAAAGGTCGGCCGGAATCGCAGCCTTGAACTCCATGATGCTCTGCCTCTAATAGACAGCCTTTGTGACGTGGTTGGGTATCTCCATTCACAGTCGATTATTCATCTGGATCTAAAACCTGAAAATATTATTTGTCTTAAAAACTCCACGATTAAATTGATTGATTTTGGTCTGGCCAGTTGCCAGGCACTCCCCGATCTTCTCGCCTTTGATCTCCAGAATCCTCAGGGGACCCCATGGTATATAGCCCCTGAACAACTACTTGGTGAGAGAGCTGATCCGAGATGTGATATCTATTCTATTGGAATGCTGTTTTATGAGATGCTTACCGGACAGTTACCCTGGCCCCGTTCCAGTAAAGTCCATATTGCCCGTCGTCGTTTGCGCCATGAGCCGACCCCACCACGATATTTTAATTCGGATATTCCACCACAGATTCAGTCGATTATGCTCCGTGCTATTTCACGCCATGCCGGGAATCGCTATGCTTCCGTTCAAGAGATGCAAAATGATCTCAGATCCTGGCAGCAACTTCCAATCACGGTGAGCGGCCAAACTGTCAAACGGCCTTCTCTCTGGCGACGTTTTTTCCCGGGAAAAGCCATACAGAAATCTGCTGAAAAGAATAAACAAAAGACAAAGATTTTAGAAGGCAAACCACAAATTATTGGTGCCGTTATAGACGCTTCAACACGGAACGATATGCTCAGTGAGGTGCGGAAACAGGCACTTATCAGGTCCGGGGAAGTCACTTTGGTTCATGTGATTGAAGAAGAGAGTGACTGCCATACCACCCGTTATGGCATCACTGTCGAGGGTGAGCAAATGATGGCAGGGCTTGACGTGAGTGTCCAGAATCTGCGTCGTTTCAGCATTGATCCGGGTATTCGCCTTATTCGTGGAGAAGTTGTCCATGTGCTGGGAAATCTCTGTAAAGATCTGGGAGCAGAGCTTCTTGTACTTGGAGTATCCCGAAAGGAAAAAAGTTTGTTGCGCGGTGCTTCGGTCCAGCGCCGCCTTGAGAGAAAAAAAGAGTGTACTTGCCAGGTTGTGGTTGCAGCAAAGGAAGAATTTTCACCGGAAACCGATTTAAAAGATCTGCAGCCTGGTCAGTTGACAGAAAAGCAAGTGCTTGCCTGTGATATCTTTCTGGTTGATCTCTGGTTCGAGCATCTTCATTATCATACGGAATTGATCTATCAGTTACTTCTTTATCCTGAACAGGAGATTGATAACAATAAGATTAGCTGTCGATTTGGCCAGTTTCTTGTCTTGCTTAAGACTTCGAAGAACTGGCAACAGCTGATCACAATACTTGATCCAGTCTACCGTCAGTTTCAGGAAATTGTAGGCAGGATGGCAGAACTCCCTGCTCATGATCATGTCGGCCTCCAGGATATTTATATTCGCGAATCACTGCCACTCTCCTGTCAGTTTAAAAAAGAATTGGGGCTGGTTTCCTTGTCTCTCAGGGTACATCTTCAAGATGAGCCTCCTTTGGTTCCCTTTCTTACCGATGCCACCTGTCCGGTCACCATGCCTACTCTGGCCTGTCACGGGCCCTTGCTCGGCGCTTTGACCCTGGATCGGGACCTTTGTGTATTGATAGAGAAGAACAAAGTGGACAGTTGATATGCGATTAATGATCTTCTCAGATATACATGGCAATTTAGAGGCGCTGCAAAGTGTACTCAAGGATGCTGCAAAACGAAACGTGCATCGAAGCATCTGTCTTGGTGATCTGGTGGGCTATGGTCCCTATCCGAATGAATGCATTGAGCTGGTACAGAGATTGAGAAACTGCCGTTGTCTTGCCGGGAACCATGATGTGGCAGCTTTGTGGGAAACATCTCCCTATGGCATGTCAAAAGCGGCAAAAGAGGCTATCCTCTGGACAATGGATCAACTCTCTTCTGAAAACAAGGCTTATTTGGGATCTCTGCCCGATCGAATCGATTTTGATGCCATGACCTTTGTCCATGCCAATCCTTATAATCCGAAAGGCTGGCGCTACGTAATGGATCGAAAATACGCCCTGCGCAGTTTTGCCGCCACCCGTTCCCGTTTCGTTTTTATAGGCCATAGTCACCGCCCGCTAGTTATCAGTAAAAAGCACTGGCTGGCAGTGACTATTGAGTCCATAACAGGAGACACAAAATATTCGGTCAACGATTCCAAACGCCGTATTGTTAATTGCGGAAGTGTCGGCCAGCCAAGGGATGATAACCCGCGTGCCTGTTATCTTATCTATGACACCAGAAAACGGATAATCACCTTTTACAGAGTTGAATATGATGTACAGAAAACAGTAGAAGCCATTCAAAACGCAAAACTTCCTCCACTACTCGGACGAAGAATTGTAAAAGGCACCTGATGACCACGAGGCCGCAGCAATGACAATCAAACACCATGGAAAGACATCACCCACGAATCTCAAGCAGCGTTTTTTCCTCTGGTCTTCCCTTATCCTTATTGGCGGCGGATTATTACTGTCCCTTCTCTCTTTCTGGAACACACGTAGACTGCTTATGGCTGAAGCCATGGACAAATCTGAAGTATTGCTCCAGGAAGTGGAAGCCATTAGATCCTATGTGAAAAGTGAATTGCGCCCCAAAATGGCCGAGCTTCACGGTAAAGATGCATTTATCATTGAGGCTATGTCCACCACCTATATCAGCACTGCTATAATGGATAGATTCTCCAAGTCCATGCCCAACTATATTTACCGCAGGGCCTCCTTTAATCCACTCAACCCTGAAAATGCAGCAGATCTTTTTGAAGAGGAAATGCTGGACTGGTTTGAGGCGGACAGCACACGAACATTCTGGCAGGGAGTGGTGAAGAAAGATGGTGAATCTTTCTTTATTTCCATGGTTCCCGATTATTTTGGAAGTCCTTGTCTTCGTTGTCACGGGAAAGCAGAGGATGCACCACCGTCCCTTATTGAGCGTTACGGAGCAACCAATGGATTCCGTTTTCAGGCAGGTGATCTTGCAGGAATAAACTCCGTGGCAATTCCTGTTTCAGCATCCATTCGAGCTGCCTGGCAGGGAAGCCTTGTTCTTTTTCTTATCACAATTCCAGCAAGTCTCCTTTTACTATGGCTACTGAATCTTCTTTTTCAACGTCTGGTTATCGAACGTCTGGGAGCGATGCTCTCTATTATGCAGGAAAAGAAAAAAGAGACAGACACAGAACAACCGGGTGATGAACTGGATGCTTTGCATGCCTCCCTTGGCTCTCTGCAACAATATGTACATTCTGCCCGCAAAGGATCATCGCTGCAGCCAAATTTTATCAATGGATATGTCGCAGGCACACCAATTACGGCCGGGGCCATGTCCTGGCTTTATAATGGATATACGACGAAGGCTGAGAACAGAGAAGAGGTCGCCATTAAAATCGGCTTTGATGAGGCCCTCCAAAATCCTCTTTACAGAGCATGTTTTGAAACGGAGTTAAACCTGTTTGAAACCCTGTCCCATCCGTGTTTACCAAAATTTAGAGAACGAATTGGTGATGTTGTTATTCTGGATGCAGTGAATGGCGAAGCACTTTCGTCACTTTTTGAAAAGGGGCCATTAAAGGATCAGCATAGACAAAGCATTTTTTTGCAACTCTGCGATCTCACGGCCCACATGCATGCAACGGGCATTGTCCACCATGACTTACGTCCGCAGATTATCCATTTTGATGAAAACCAGAAACTCACACTTCTTGATATGGGACTGGCAAGCAGTGACCAGCAGCCAGACCCCATTGCGGCAGCAGGCCTTGGGCCTCAGGGAGATCTTCTCTATATGGCACCTGAACAGATCCAGGGTAAACGCAGCGATCCACGGAGTGATATCTATACCATCGGAGTACTTCTTTATCTGGCAAGTACCGGTAAGCTTCCCTTTTCCTCAAAACAGCGTTCACTGCAGAACTGGGTACAACATAAGGCAAAGTTTGTTGCAGAAAATAACGATCAGGATGATTTGCCTCCTGAACTGATTGATATTATCCTTAAAGCCCTTGCTAGCAGTCCTGGGAAACGATACCAGTGGGTGGAGGATCTGCGGGAAGATTTAGAAAAAGTGTTTTTGTAAATGTACAACACACCGCCCGATTATCATCAGGCCGCAGCAGTATTCTATAAAAAATAGTTACCGTTAGAATCCTGTTTCGGTCCTAAGAGTTTAAGATTTGGAAAAGCCTTTCTGGCAATGAAAAAAGTGAGCACAACCACAAAGAAAAGGACGAGCAGTTTTAAAGCAACGGGTATAGTTGATATGTCTGTGATCAAAATGTTTTCAAATAAATCATACAGACACCATAGAGCAAATAGTCGATAAACCCCTCCATGAAATCGAAAGGTGAAGTAAGCAAAAACAAGCGGCACCAACGTTTTGATCAGAATGAAAATAGTTGGTTCGTTCAGATTGATCGGTAATTCGGCAAGAACGTTGAGTACGGCATAGACAACAAGGAGGAGCGAAAGCAAGGCATTGAGGGGCAGATATTGTTTTCTCAGTGCTGGTGTGGGGATACTTGCAATACAATAAGCATATTTTGTAGCTCCTGCAGGATTTGATTGTACGTGTTTTTTGAAAACGTCTTCCCGACTCAATCCAGTATCTAACTCTGCTGAGATTTCATTGCTGATATTCAGTAAACCCATGCTCTTCCTTTGTTGTTATGCTGTCAATTGAACAGTTACCTCTCATCTACCCTCATAATCAAAATTTCAGGTATTTTCAACGGTTAGATTCTTCGCATCCTCTTCCGTCAGGATTTGATTGATTTTGGCTCCTGAATCCCAAAGTGCATCTATGATATCTTCCGTGTCCTCCCCGTTGATTCGAATGGTGAGGAGCTGGTGTTCCTGGCTGAAATTATTATAGATACTGATTGCCGTAAGTTCCATATCAAATTGTCTGCAGATATCCATCACTTTATAAATGGCAGAGCTGCTGTTTTTTATTTGTAATTCAAGCCGTATTCCCTTATCTCCCGCCCCCATAATCTCAGTAAAGGCTTTAAAGATATCCGTTTCGGTGATTATGCCAACAAGTGTACCTGCTTCCACCACCAGTGCTGCTCCAATCTTAAATCTTCGCATTAAAAGAGCCACATTTTCCAATGGATCCATTGGGCTTACGGTGACGGGATTTGTTGCCATAAAGGAAGAAACTTTTACTTGAGTGGCAATTATTGAATCCTCGGGGCTGAGTGACGAATCCATGGCGGCGGGAAGGGCCTTGCTGATATCCCTTTGGGTGATAATACCGACAAGTTTTTCATCTTGAAGTACTGGTAGGTGCCGGATATTATTTTGTTCTAGTATTTCTGCTGCCTGGCCAATCGGCATTTGCGAGTCTATGGTAATAACATCCTGATGCATCCAGAGTTTGATAAACATATGCCGCCTTTATAAAGATGTTTCGATAAAAGTATTGGTATGTGTGTCCAGTGAAAAACGGACATTTTCCAGATCATGTTTAGTGATTGTGGTGGCGTTGCCGATCTGCAGCTCGGTTTCACTGAAGATTTTTCCCTGTATGGATATTGTGATAGTACGCAGATATTCCGCTCCATTATCTGCCGAGTTTGCATTCGTTGTGGGGATAAGGTTCAGTCTTTTCATATCAGTATGCAGGGCCTCTACGGCTTTTTCCAGCGATTTCCGCTGCTTGGTCTTTTGTTTCATCCCATGACGCTGAAGAAAGGTGAGTCGCTCTTGTTCAATTTCAAAGAGCTGGGAACGCATTTTCAGGTAGCGAAGATATCTTCCCGGAGCAATGCCTGCCGCCAGTAATGCAGGTGGCGAGTTGGCTGATCCCACATTGCCAAGATTCAGACTTGAGGCGCTCATAATCAATCCGGCCATTATCTGACTGTTGTCTATGCAGTGTATCTCTCCGGTAGCCATGATTCTAGCGTGATAGGCTTGTTTGCGGATAATCACTTTGCCTTTGACCCGCAGGCGTCCCTGTTCCATAAAGCTAAAGTCTGCATCTCCCGATACTTTAGCTCTACATTTTTTGCCAAGAAGACCTCCTTTTACAACAAGGTTACCCTTACATTTTATAATAGCAGAGCGTGCGTTTCCATTCAGTAAAAGGTCACCATGGGTTTTCACTTTAAAACCTGGAAGGATGGTGCCGCCTATCTCCACCGCATCCTGAGATTCAACATTCCCGGTATTGTAATCGACATTTCCGGGTATCACCTGTTTGGCGCAGACCTTGATTGAGTTTTCATTCACAAGTGAGAGAATTCCGCTGTGCACAGCACTGACAATACCACTTTCTTCGTTATATTCAGCGTCATCCGAAACTGTTACCGGCAGGTTTCGTCCGGGAATCTGTGGAACTTCGCTGCCAAGTACATTCATTCCGGGTGTTCCGTCGGTGGGAGGGACCTGGGTCGCAATAGTTTGGCCTTTAGCAACGCCAACAAACATTTTTCGTTCTCGAAAATCGATTTTGCCATTCCCCATAATTTTTCCGGGAAGGGGGCCGACTTCAATTTCAAAGCGGAGGAAGCTGTCTTTTCCGTCTAGCGGCAGGAGGCCTCTTGCAATTATTTCATCTTTAAAAAGAGTATGGTTTTCTTTGCAGCGCTGTAGCAGTGTATCAATATGTTTAGTGGAGGAAATTCCAGTGCGAATACCACTGTCTTCAAGGATTTCCAGGAGCAGTTCACTGTTGAGTTCCTGGCAGTTATGTACAGGTGGATAGAGATTGGCTGTTGCAGACATTTTGTCATCTGAGATAGAAATCAGAGGGATCATAGAGATCATAACCAGATCGATTTCTTTGCCAGTTTTTATTGAGAGCAGGGGATACCCGTCGATCTCGGAGAGGAGGGAACGCTTGTCATCTGAGATTCGGGTGTGTTTACCTGTAAACAATTCTGTTGGTTTTTGAGGAGTAGCCGCTGTTGATTGCGGCTGGAGTAACTGCACCAGGGCCTGATCCTTACGTACCAACTCTATTGTTTGAAAGGATACCTTGTCTTTATCGGTAACGGGTTCTGTTTGAAAGAGGATCTTTGGGAGCAGAAGCAAAAGCTGCTTTTCTTTTTCACTACTCAAGGTGAGCTTTCCTGGTGTGGTTGTAAAAGTTTCTGCAACCATAAACGGCAGGCCTGGAGTTGCTTTTTCTTCAGTAGAATAGGGATTATTTCAGGCGACGCTTCCCTGAGACTTGTCTGTCTGGCTGAAAGGATTTTTTCACAGCGCATAATGTTGAATCCGCTGGAACTTTCAATGATGTGACTTATTTCCTTTTCCTGAAGAGAAAAAAGAACTCTGTCAAGTTCCGGACAGATCTCACCAGCGGCAATCAGGCCAAGGTTCCCGTCGCTGCCTGAGACGCTGCAGTCTGAAAAGAGTCTTGCCTGCTCTGCAAAGGTTTCAGGGTTTTTACGTACCTTTTGGTGGATTGTAGTGATTTTTTTATAAGCCGAATCAATTTCAGCGGCTGAGGAAGGGGGGAAATGAATTTGAATATGGCTTACAGAGCGTTGCTCTGGCTTATCGAAGGTGGTTCTGTGCTGCTCGAAGTAGTACTGTATCTCGGCAGATGTTACTGATTGGACTGTGGATGCAACGCGTGAGAGTACGGTTTCTACGCGAAGGTCGTTATGAAGAGCCATACGGTATTCTTCCAGTCGCATGTGGTTTTCTTCAAGGGTTCTATAGAATGCAGAATCATCAGGAAATTCTGCTATAACTCCAAAAAGTGTCTGCTGCAGGGTGGGTTCTGGAATGACCACACAGCAGGCATCGTCGGAGGTGAGGATGACCTGATGAAGAAGCATTTCTTCTTTGGCGTGTTGGTATGCGAGGGCATATTCCTTGTGATTCAGGTTACAGGCACTTTTTTGGAAATCCTGAAAGGCAAATTTCATAAGGTGAAAAGACAGCATTGGATCGATCTGTTTGTGTTGTTTTCCCTGTTGCATAGAATCCTCTGGTCGCGAATGCTGTTCTCGGTTACAAGTGATTATTAATTTATTGTATCGTATTGGCCTGTGGAAACAAAATTTTTCCGCATCTAAATGAAAAAAAATGTGGTCTTCTATGTGTTTTTGAAAAGATGGCTACTGCTGTGGCGGCGTTATACCGTTAGGATGTCTTATGCAGGTGGATAGCGGCCGGATTATTCAGGAAACCCTGGCGCGTCTTTCTAAACTCAATGATGGGGAAGGTTTGTTGTTACAACCCTATAAGAAAGATAGATCTGTGCTCGTAATACAATCTGCTTATACCTGTTGGGTAATCGAAAGGGGATTTGTAAGAAAAGAGTATGAAGTTGAAATGAAAAAGATCAGGAAGTTATTGAAAAAAGTATTCAAAAATGAATTTCAACGCAGTAACAAAGTATGGTTAAAACAGTGCTCCACTGAAGAAGTTAAAAAGCTGCGTGGGTGAGGTATCCTCTGTTATTCTTGTTAATTTGTCGCGCCCCAGACATCGCCGTTTTTAGGCTCGTGTTCCATTACCATCTCAGTCCAGTCCCATGCCGCATCTTCTATAGATCCACCTATCTCTATGGAGAGCCCATCCTTTGCTCTCCAGCGTTCTTTAACTTTTAGTTTGAAATTCATGTTGCTGTTTGAGATGACGGCAACAAAATAACCATTGCTGGTGTGGATTTTTCTTGAAATATCTGCAATACAGACTCCAAATCGGGAACAATCTTTAAGGGTGCCCGTGCAGAACCCTGCCCGATCAGAAATATGTACTTCGGCACTATGTAATTGTGTTCGGAAATATTGACGTTGTTCCATATTCAGCCCATATACTTTTCAAGTTAATGCTACTTTCCTATTTAGAGCATATCATGCTGCTCAGAAAGAACAATTGGTGGAAATACCAGTTTTTCTCTGGGTAAATATGCCTATTGGGAAAAAGAATCGCTCCCGTTATTGATTGTCTCATCTTCGTATATACCTTATTTGGTATGAAAAATGTGTCACCTGTACCAAAAAGTGTCTTTATCCTATTGCTCACTCTTCTTACTATTGCTAGCCCTGTGTTGGGGCAGAAGCAGGAGAAATTGATGAAAAAGAATACTATACAAAATGATGTTTCCTCTTCCCAACAGGGGAATCATCTTGTTTATGAAAAGAGTCCCTATTTACTGCAACATGCCTATAATCCCGTTGACTGGTATCCCTGGGGAGATAAAGCTCTTGCAAAGGCGAAGGCTGAAGATAAGCCAATCTTTCTCTCTATTGGCTACTCCACCTGCCATTGGTGTCATGTGATGGCTCATGAGTCCTTTGAGAACCAGGAAATAGCGGATTTTTTAAATGCAAATTTTATTTCTATTAAAGTTGATCGGGAAGAACGACCAGGGATAGATCAGATCTATATGGCGGCAACCCAGGCAATGACTGGAAGCGGCGGTTGGCCCATGTCGCTGTTTCTGTTCCCGGATGGGAAACCATTTTATGCAGGAACATATTTTCCTCCTCAGGCAGGGTACGGCCGGCCGGGATTTATTGAAATTCTGCAGTCCATTAAGACCGCCTGGCTGACAGACAGGGTGCGTTTGAGTCAGTCGGCTGAGCAGATAACAGCTCATATCCAAAAAGGGAGTCCGGATTCTGCCAGGACTATTGAAAGAATGTGGCTGGATAAGGGGTTCTCTCAGTTGGAAGAGAGTTATGAGCCTAAGTATGGAGGGTTTGCTCAAGCACCAAAGTTTCCACGTCCGGTGGTAATGGATTTTCTTCTTCGCTATTACAGGTCAACGGGAAATAAGGATGCCAGGGATATGGCACTTTTCACTCTGGATCAGATGGTCACGGGTGGCATGTATGATCAGATTGGTGGCGGTTTTCATCGCTATTCGGTTGATACCAGATGGAGAGTGCCCCATTTTGAAAAGATGTTGTACGATCAGAGTCAGCTGGTTCTGACGTATTTGTCTGCCTTTCAGTTAACAGGAAACGGGGCGTACAGGGAAACGGTTACACAGATTCTTGACTATGTCTTACGGGATATGCAGGATTCCAAAGGTGGGTTTTATTCAGCTGAGGATGCGGATTCTGTGAATCCTTATAATCCAGCAGAGCATACGGAAGGTGCCTTTTATTTGTGGACTGAGGATGAGATAGATCATTTGTTGACGGAAAAGCAGGCCTCTCTTTTTAAGGCGTATTATGGCGTGAAGAAAAACGGCAATGCTCTTCATGATCCCCAAAACGAGTTTACAGGCCGCAATATTTTATATCGGGAGACAGATATTTCAGAGGCAGCAGGGGCCTTCAACCTGACTGATCAGGAAGCTGGTGAGTTTCTGCTCGATGCCAGGGATACGTTGTTAACTCGTCGCCAGACCCGGACGGCGCCGCATTTGGATGATAAGGTGATTACTGCCTGGAATGGTTTGATGATCTCAGCTTTTGCAAGGGCTGGCATGGTTTTGGAAGAGGAAAAATATCTTCAGGCTGCGAACCTGGCAATGGATTTTCTCCTTGATACTCTTCTGGTGAATGGAGAGCTTATGCGACGCTGGCGGGATGGTGAGTCCCGCTATGCAGCAGGACTGGATGACTACAGCTTTCTGGTTCAGGGCTTGCTGGATCTTTATGCGGCAGAGCATGATCCGTCCCGTTTACAGACGGCAATCGTTCTAACTGAAAAAATGATAGAATTGTTTCATGATGCAAAGGGCGGTTTTTTTGATACCCCTGAATCTGTAAAACTGCTGGCCAGAATGAAAGCGGCCTATGATGGAGCGGAGCCATCGGGAAATTCCGTGGCTGCAATGAATCTGCTGCGTCTTGCAGGGTTGAGTGGAAATAAAAAATGGATGGCTCTTGCAACAGAAAGTATCGAAGCTTTTGGGGAGACATTGTCGAGCTATCCGCCCGCCATGCCTTTAATGCTCAGTGCCCTGGATTTTCAAACGGATAAGCCACGGCAGATAGTGATTGTCGGGGAAGCCGACGATGAGGATACCAGAGAGCTTCTTCGTGAAGTGCATTCCAGGTACCTTCCAAATAGTGTGCTATTGCTAGCAGATAGCGGGGGAAATCAGGAGTTTCTGCAAAAGAATCTTCCTTTTATCGCAACGGTCAAAAAGATTGATGGTCGTGCTACGGCCTATGTCTGTGAGGATTTTACCTGCAGAATGCCGGTTAATACGAGAAAGGCTTTAGCCATACTACTGGACGGGAAAAATGAAAAATAGCCTTTAGAGTGCTTCTTCTATTTCCCTAAAACGTGTAGTGGGTGCTGTGCAGATTGGGCATGTGTCGGGGGCAGCATTTTCCATAATAAATCCGCAGAAACCACAGACATGGTACGCTGTTTTTTTGCCGGGTTTTTTGTCCAATTTTTTCTTGAGATTTAAATGGATACGTTCAACTTTGGCTGATTGTGTAAAGGCGGATTCCATTCCCCGTTCATCCGTCTTGGCAGCTGTGAGTACTGCCTGATTGTATTGATTGATAAGAGCCGGGATTTCTTTTTCAAAAGCGGCAGCTGTGTTTTGACTGTTGTTCCCGATTTGGCCACGTAACTGGAGGAGGAAGCGGGTGGCCTGTACTTCTTCCGAGACTGCAATAGCCCGAAAAAGTCTTGCCAACTGCGGGCTGCCATCCTGCTCGGCACGCATGGCGTAGAGTTTTTTTCTGGCTGCATCGCGGGATAGACAGAGATAGCTTTTTTCCACTTCTTCGCGGGTTTGATTGTTTAGCATAAAAAATCCCATTTTCCTGATTGGTTCGTATTACCGTTTGCGCCAGAATCCCTGGCTTAAAGCAACTCCAAAAAATATTAAAAGACCTGCCCCGTATTGAAACAGGGTAAAGGATTCTTTGAAAATTATCCAGCTAAGGAGCATGGTAAAGAGAGGGATCAGGTTCACATATATTGCGGCTTTTCCTGCATCCATTTCTGAGAGTGCGTAGTTATAAGAGCCGTATGCAAGGATGGTAACGGCAAGGCCCAGATAGAGAATTGATGCCACTGGCAGCAGAACAAAGGTGTCTGGAAAGGGAACGGAGGGCAGAAGCAGTATGGGCAGAAAAAAAAGTGCTCCTACCCAGGCCTGTACTGCAGTGAGAAAAAGTGGGGAATAGCGGCTGGTCAACTTTTTAATGGCTATGGTATAGGCTGTAGCACAGATCATGGCCAGGAATTCATAGAAATTTCCCAATAGAGGTGCGGGAGCCTGGACACTGATCTCACCTCCCATGCTGAGGCCAAGGGCACCAAGCATGGCCAGCCCTAAGCCGGCAACCTTTTGCAGAGAAAACTTTTCTGCAAGAAAAAGTCCGGAAGCGACAGCAACCATTAAAGGAAGCATGGTTGTTATCATTGCGGCCTGTGAGGCCGATGTGTTTTTCAAGGCAAGGGCTTCAAAAATAAAGTATAAACAGGGTTCACAGAGCGCCATTAATCCCATCAGTTTGTAATCCTGATGGCGGATACGGATATGACGAAAGCGTGGTAGTATCAGGAAAAAAGCAAGAGATGCAACCACCATCCGACCTGCGATAACCACCATCGGGTGGTAATCAACGAAGGCCAGCTTCAGGGCAATAAAGGAACTTGCCCAGAGAAGCATGGCAAGCAGCAGGCAGAGAGCTGGTAATATTTGAGAGTTATTTTGTTTCATAACCGTAACGGTATATGGAAAAATTTTGATATTTTTCTGAAAATGATTATTGGTTATAGAGTCTTTTTTCCCTTTGTGTAGAAAGGGAAGGCGGTCAACTTATATCGTTTGTCGAGGAAGTCAAGAATTCATCAATCAATTTATTTGTTCTATTGAATAGGAAATGCGACACAAAAAAAGTGTTTTTAATATAATAGCCCTGCTTCTCTGTCTTTGTGGGCCAGCGTTGGTGCAGGCTCGTATTCCCGATAAGGGCTACAGTAAAACCCTGGAGGCATTTAGCAGGGTTGCCTGTGAAGATGAGACTTTGTTTACGTTTAATAAAGGGTTGATCCGAGCCCTGGATTATACCAATAAACGGGCCCTGCGCGCTTTTGCCAATCTGGAGTGTATCTCTGCTGTCGAGCTGGTCGCCGTTCTGAGAAGGCTGCTCAATGAGGAAATCAGCTTTGATAACCTCCTTCTTCTGGAACGCTTTGTGACTCTTAAGGGGGGCAACGCCGAGATGTCCTGGCTCTTTCTTGAAAAGCTTAAAGAGCTGGACTATTCCAGGGGCCGTATCATGACAGCATTTGAGCTGATTGATGTGGTTACAGCTGTTGAATTGCTGGCTTATACGGACAGGATTAAGGCGATGAGTGAGCCGGCAGGGTGGGCCTTAAGGTCCTTTCTGCTATTACCGGGACAAAGCCGTCAAAGTATTGCTCAGGCTATAAGCCTGATTGAGACAATGAATGAGAAACAGCAGTGGGCTACAGAAGAGTGCTGCAGAATCGAGGAGATGAATGCCTATAAGGGACTCGAAATAATTGAGTTGCTTGCTGCCCTTTCAAAAACCGATGCCTGGAATGCGCGAGGATTGTTTAAACAGACGATTACGCCGGAAGTTGCCTTGTATTGGGTGGAGTACTATTTTAACGAAAGTCAGCAGGATAAGGAGTGGCTCTTTTTTGCTCTGCCTGCCGAGGAAAAGGCTCTTCTTTTAAAGGGACTTGCTGAAAGCTCAGACTACCTGACCTGGAAGATTAATGATCTCCATTCGGTGACTGATTTAAGAGGACGAGAGATTTCTGCGGCATCCCTCAATGGTCGTTCTGTGTCTGGAATTGAAGTCCTGTGGAACCGGTTGGACTGGAAGGTTCGTGAGAGATATAAAAAATCATTCTCCAGTGCATTGGGGAGTGGAAAAAAACGAACCGCGATCACAGTTCTTCGTAAAGCAACGGGGAAGGCCCGGGTCCAGGCGGCGTACGATACCACCACCGCAAATATTTATATCCTGCTTTCCAAGGGGAGCGAATTATACGATTCTTCGTTTAGGGATATCCTGGTACCGGTGCTTAAAGATAGGGTGGACAAACGCTTCCGTGCGAATCTTCTTCGGTTTTTGCTCAATGTTGACCCTGAAAATAATCATGTATCAGATTTTATAATCAGTCTTGCCCAGCGTGGAAAACTTGCCATGTTTTTTCCGGTGGAACCGGAGGAACAGAACCGGGTGCTTGATCTGGTCATCAAGTCCGCCTTTCAGGATGAGAACAGTCTGATTCTTTTTTCCGCAACATTTATGACTCTGCTGGAAACCATTGAACCGGATACCAGAACCTATCTGATTGGTGAGATGCTCTCTGCTGTTCGTGAGAAAAATACAGTGTTTACCATGCAGTTGCGGGTAATTTTGCAATACTACCTTGAATATTACTCGGAGTTTGTCGGCGAGGTGGATAAGATCCGCATCAGAATGATGATGTATGAGTATGGTGCCATTCCTCTGCAAAAGTATGCCAGGACAGCTTTTGAAGAATGGAAGGCCGATGGCAAACTTTCCAGTCTGTCGGTTTTTCATGACGATGATGACGGCAGACAATCCTATCTGTCAAATTGTCGATTTTTAAGTAAGCAGGGATATAGGCCACGGCTCTCCAATTTTTTTAATCTTGGCGCATCTCCAAATGTTGTATCACGGGCTGCAGGGCTGGTTCGTTCCTATGCGGCAAAGCCGAGCAATACCCTGGCTGCCATGTTTCGGTTGCAGTCACGAAATCCTCTGGTGCTGGACTGGGTGAAAAAAGTAAATGGCATTGAAATATCTCATTCCGTGTTCTTGTTTCAGGGAGAAGCCCTGCAGGCGGAGTTGTTAAAGCAATTCCTTACCGGTGGTCATGAAATGTTTGCCCAGCGTGGTCATAGTTACTGGAGAACCGAGCAACTGATAGATCCCATATCCAAACTTGTGGAGGAGGGTGCTGTAACCGATGTTGATCTTGGCAGTAAACAGCGTTTTATGAGCCTTGGTTCCTGTGGTGGTATTCGAGCGTATTCAGAGCTTGCCAACCTTTTTGACAATAATGTGGATATCCTTGCAACCGTCGGGACTGGAAAGGCTGTGGTCAATAATCCCTATAACGAATTTCTTTTTGAAGCAGTGGCAAAGGCGAATAAGGATTTAAGTTGGGATGATATTGCAGAACGTTCTTCTAAGATATTTAAGCAGGGGTTGGGAGAAGATTATCTGCAGCCTGGTTCCCTTCCTGCTATTCTACATAAAATAATGGATCAGAAATCAATCGACAAAAAGCCCGACGAAAATGACACTGATTAAACGAACAGAACTGCCCGTTCTGCTGAAAGCCATGGAACAGGGGGAGGCGAAGGAGAGTTACAGTATTGTGCTCTTTTTTGGGGAACGGTTTTTATGTCGTGAAGCTGCAGACAGTCTCCAGGAAGGCCTTTTGGCGCATTCCGGAGGTGGGTCTGTTAATGTGATTGATGGCGATCATGAAGACAGCGGTAGAACACTTGGGCAGCTACTGAATTACAGTCTGCTACCTGGTCGTCAGATTTTTCGGGTTACCGATAGTAGGCTATTTCATTCAAAAAGTGTTGCCTCGGCAATTTGGACAAAGGTTGAACAGGCAAAATCCGCTAACAAAGAGACAGCATGTCGCAGACAGTTGCTTTCCTTTCTTTCCCTCGCAGGGCTTAGTAGTGAGGATTCTCTTGCTGAAATGAGGGGGGAGCAGTGGCAGGGACTCTTCGGGTTTGCACGACCTGGCGGTGATCTCTCCTGGGCCGATGCACTTATTGCAACTGCTGCAGTCTCACAGAAACAAAGTGGTGCAGCAGATATTGCCGCCCGCTATGTGGACGCTTTTACAAAGGGTGTTCCCCCTGATAATATTCTACTGTTGACTGCTGAAGCTGTTGACAAAAGGAAGCGGCTATTTACCTTTATTAAGACGGAAGGTCTGATTGTTGATTGTTCCGTAGCTGTTGGTGCTGGTGCTGCAGCGCAGAAGGGACAAAAGGAAGTCTTACGGGAGATGGTGTTAAAGAGCCTTGCATCTTTTCAAAAAAAAATAGCACCCCAGGCGTTGGAGCTTCTCTTTGAACGGGTGGGATTTCATCCCGTGGCCGTGGTTATGGAGACGGAAAAGCTGGCTCTGTATATAGGAGATCGTGATCTGATAACCGTGGAAGATTTAAATGCCATGGTGGGAAGGACCCGTGAAGATGCCCTTTTTGAATTAACGGATGCCTTTGGGAAACATCAGTCCGCCCGTGCACTGGTGCTTCTGCACAGATTACTTGATCAGGGGATGCATGGTCTGGCAATAATAGCCACTATGCGCAATTATTTGCGGAAGATGTTGATTTTTCGATCTCTGCAGCTTGGCTCTGAACCGACCTGGCATTCAGGGATTAATGCTGGACAGTTTCAGAAAGTGTATCTTCCGGCACTGAAAGATCGTGGTGAATGGGTTGATCAGCTAAAGGGACATCCCTATGCTCTCTTTATGTCGTTTAGTAAGGCACAGGAGTTTTCCTGTGGGGTATTAAAAAACTGGCTCGCCTTATTGCTACAGGCAGAGTTTCGATTGAAAGGGTCACCCATTCCTGCGGATCTTGTTTTAGAGGAACTCTTTCTTACTCTGTTAAAGCAAAAAAGGCAGTAACGTTGAAAAAAAATCGAATAGTCCGTATGATAAAATTGGTGAAACAAGAGTATGTTACAAAGATAAAACTAAAAAAGATATCTGTGATGGTGTCTTGTGAAAAACTTCATTAAGCCTCGGAATGTAACTGTTTTGCAGTTACGGAAAAAGAAAAAAATGAGTGACAAGAAAGGATCGGTAGCAACGCGAGATCGCAGTAAGATTCAGGAGCCTTCTCTCTATAAAGTATTGCTGCATAACGATGATTATACCTCCATGGAGTTTGTGGTGGCCATATTGGAAAGGATTTTCAGGAAGAATACCTCTGAAGCCAGTAAAATTATGCTGAATGTGCATCAGGAAGGAGTTGGTATTGCCGGGGTGTATACCCGTGAGATCTGTGAAACAAAAGTAGTTATTGTTCATGATCTGGCACGGCAAAGTGAATTTCCCCTGCGCTGCAGCATCGAAAAAGTTTAATAAAATTCTGTAAGAGCACCTGGGTAGTAACAGGTTTAAATGGTATTGTTATGATAAGTAAAGCACTGGAAACAGCCCTGATACGGGCCATACGCGAAGCAAAAGAGCATCGTCATGAGTATGTTACCGTGGAGCATATGCTCTATGGACTGCTGTATGATGAACTGGCAGATTATATTATCCAGGAGTGTGGAGGTTCCACCGAAAACCTGAAAAATCGTCTGGAGTCCTTCTTTGCCGGTGAACTTCCCATCCATAGCCCTGAAGTTCAGAGTGAACCAGCTCAGACCATTGCCTTTAACCGTGTTCTGCAAAGAGCTGTGGCCCATGTTCAGAGCTGTGGCAAAAAGGAAGTGGATAGTGGTGACGTACTGGTGTCGATCTTCTCCGAGGCTGAATCCCATGCAGTTTTTTTTCTGGGCTCCGAAGGTCTGGGCAGGATGTCTGTTGTGGAATTTATCTCCCATGCCTTACCGGAAGGTTTGCAAAAGGAACCACTGGCAAAAATGCCGGAAGGTGCGGGAGCCGAGAAAAAAGTTGATAAGGATGAAAAAATTCTTCAGGAGTTTACGGTTAACTACGCACATGCTGCAGCAGCTGGAAAGCTTGATCCGCTGATCGGACGTCACGGTGAAGTTCATCGCATGATGCAGGTGCTCTGCCGCCGCAAAAAGAATAATCCTCTGCTGGTGGGAGAGCCGGGTGTCGGAAAGACAGCCATTGCTGAAGGGCTGGCTCTTCTTATTTATGCAGATTCCACGGCAAGGGAAAAGGGGCATAAGGCACTGGTTCCGGACCTGCTTCAGGGTGTTGATATCTTTCTGCTTGATATGGGCAGTATGGTTGCTGGAACAAAATACCGCGGTGATTTTGAAAAGCGGATCAAAGGGGTTATTTCTGCTGTTGAGCGCAGGGATAATGCCATTCTTTTTATCGACGAAATACACACCATTGTCGGTGCCGGAGCAACGAGCGGTGGTTCGATGGATGCTTCCAACCTGTTAAAACCAGCTCTTCAGTCCGGAAGCCTTCGCTGTATTGGTTCCACGACCTATGAAGAGTATAAAAATCATATAGAGAAGGATCGCGCTCTGTCGCGCAGGTTTCAGAAAATTGATGTTGAAGAACCAACGGTCGAAGAAACCAAACGTATCCTGCAGGGACTGTTGTCGCGCTATGAGGAACATCATCTGGTCAGGTACTCAAAGCCTGCGGTTCGTGCTACGGCCGAGCTGGCCGACAGGTATATCAATGACCGTTTTTTGCCCGATAAGGCCATCGATATCCTGGACGAGGTTGGTTCTGCCTTCAGAATGGCTGGAAAGATGGGCAAGGTTGTTAAGGTCAGGGATGTGGAAAATGTGGTCTCCCGTATGGCGCGGGTTCCTGCCAAGAGTGGGACGAGTGCTGAACTGAGCTCTTTAAAAGAACTTACCGCTTCCATGAAAGAGGTGATTTTCGGTCAGGATATCGCAATTGATGCCGTGGTTTCTGCCGTGAAACGATCACGGGCGGGCCTTGGTAATCCCGACAGCCCAACTGGAAGTTTTCTTTTTGCAGGGCCTACCGGAGTCGGGAAGACAGAAGTGGCACGGCAGCTTGCGGCTCAGCTTTCCATCCATTTTGAACGTTTTGACATGAGTGAGTATATGGAGAAGCATGCCGTGGCCAGGTTAATCGGAGCGCCTCCAGGGTATGTGGGCTTTGATCAGGGTGGATTGCTCACCGAGGCTATTCGGAAACATCCTTACTCGGTCCTGTTACTGGATGAGATAGAAAAGGCCCATCCCGATATCTTCTCTATTCTTTTGCAGGTGATGGACCATTCCACCCTCACCGATAACTCCGGAAAAAAGGCGGATTTCCGCAATGTCATTATTATTATGACCACTAATGCGGGCGCACGAGAGATGTCTGCAGCTCCCATCGGCTTTGTTGCTGAGACGAAAGGCCGTGAGCAAAAGGCTTTGAAAAATCTGTTTGCTCCGGAATTTCGTAATCGACTGGATGCAAGTATCTCTTTTGCAGCACTTGACTCAAAGTCCGTTGAAAAGGTTGTTGATAAACTGATGGCCGAATTGCAGATTCAGCTTGCTGAACGGAAAGTTGAAATCACTCTTTCGGCAGGAGCGCGGAGCTGGCTTGCTAAAACCGGCTATGAACCGGCATACGGTGCACGACCTCTGCGTCGCCTGATCTTAAAAGAGATTGGAGATGTGCTCACCGATGAGATTTTGTTTGGTGAGCTTGTTTCGGGTGGTTTGGTGGCGGTTGGGGTGCGTAATAAAAAGCTGACATTCAGCTATAAGCAGGGGAAATAGCTGGTCCAATGTTTTCGGAGATGATAGCAGGTCTTAAGGCCGGGACACTTCCTGATCTTGCTCTTTTACGCGGAAGATGTCACGCTGCGGTAACCAAAAAACTGGCCTTTGTTCGCCTTCCCCCCGTGTACTGGGAAAGTGATCCCAAACGGAATCCAGATTCCAGCCATCTCCTTTGGGCAGTTCTGCTGTTACATGACCTTGATATGCTGGAAGTTGTGAAGGGTGTTATCCTTATGGAGCAGGCTGAAAGAGAAGGGCTTACCCTGGAGGAATTTGTACAACCAAGTCTGGAGGAGTTGTATGCTCTGGCTCCAGATCCGCAGTTTCTTGTGTTGCTGAAGGGTTGTGTCGAAAAATTAGCTGAGCATCTATGATACCTCAACGTTCTTCAAATGCAGTAACTCTTCAATAATCTCTTCTAGAGTGTTTCTATTCAGGGCGATGGATTGTGCCCGTCATCTAGTCATTATCACTATTTGATATGAAAGAAGAAAAACCTTGTCCATTCATTATGGATAATAGTAATGTATTGTAAACAATATAAATATGAATCAGGAAGAGACTTTTCCTGATCCTCCTGGCTTCCTTTTTTCAGGGCATTAATGTATACGAACTATTTCGGACTCAAAGAGCAACCCTTCTCCCTTACGCCAGATCCCCGTTTTCTCTATATGAGTGAGTTGCATCGGGAGGCTTTGGCTCATCTTCTGTATGGAGTCAGCAGTGATGGCTGTTTTATCCTCCTCACCGGAGATATGGGTACGGGAAAGACCACCGTTGCTAAATGCCTTTTATCCCGGATTCCCGAGAATACAGATGTTGCCTTAATTGATAATCCCCGCCTGACCGTTCCTGAATTGCTGGAAAGTATCTGCCGTAAATTTGCTATTGATCTCGGTGGGGTGGAAAACAATCAGGACTCTCTTGTTGGTGAAATCAGTCACTTTCTTCTCGATGCTCACGGCAGGAACAGAAATATTGCTCTTCTTATTGATGAAGCACAAAATCTAAGTCTTGATTTGCTTCGCCTTTTGTTAAATCTGGAAAACGATCATAAGAAAATACTGAAGATTATTCTTCTTGGCCAGACTGAGCTGACCCAGATTCTTAGCCAGGAAGGGGCAGCAGAGATTAATCAGTGTATTACTTCCAGATACCATCTGCTTTCCCTTGATAGAGAGAACTGTTTTCTTTATATTCAGCATCGTCTGGCCGTGGCAGGCGAGCGGGAAACAATTTTTTCTCAGAAGGCCCTGGCTCGTGTTTTTGAGCTTAGCAGTGGTATCCCCCGCCTGATAAATGTCCTCTGTGACCGGGCTTTGCTTGGTACCTATAAGGAAAAAAAATACCTTGTTTCAGCGAGCATTGTGAACGCTGCAGCTGAGGATGTTCTGGGCTCCATTAACGAGAAGCATCTGGTAAAACCGTTGTGGCAGAAGCTTCTCCTTGCAGCAGTTCTTGTGACGTGTGCCGTTGGTGCTGCTTTTTATTGTGTAACTGATCAAAACCCGGTTGTATCCATTCCGTCTGCTCCGCTTCAGCCTATTCAGGTAGAAACGACGAAGGCTGTGTCCGAACCTATGGTGAAAGAAGAGAAGGTAGAAAAAATGGAAGAACAGAATCGGGTAAACATCAGAATAATCCCTCTTGAGATCGAAGAGTAGGAGTGTCTGAAGTGGGAGTTTTTGTGGTGAAGATATCTTGATATCCTGGTTTGATCCCCTTTTTCTCTGGTTTCAGCAACAGCCCCAGGCCACCCGTTTTTTGGTGATTGGAGGATGGAGTTTTCTCTGTGGCCTGCTTCCTGCCTGCTTTTTTTTCTGGCTTATTTCTCAAAAACAAAACAACAGACTCAAAGTCATTGCTGCCTATGAAAAGCAGGCTCTAGAAGAGCGTATTACAGCTGGGGAACTGGTGTGTGAACAGCTGGGGCAGGAAAAAAAAGAGCAGGCAGCAAGGATTGATGAGCTGCTGGAACGGGATGCGCAGCAAAGAAGTGAGAATGTCAGGCTACAGACGTTGATTGAGCAGGAACGCCTTCGTACAGTGGAAAAGCTTGTTTTACTGGGGGATGCCCGTGAGCAGTTGCGTCTGCAATTTGCAGAGCTTGCCACATCTATCCTTGAAGAAAAAAGTGCTCATTTCTCACGTGAGAGTCAGGAAAAACTTTCCGTTTTACTTACTCCGTTTCATGAGCAGCTGGCATCGTTTCGTCAAAAGGTGGATACTATTCATCATAGTGAGACCAGGGACCGTGCAGCACTGCAACGGGAAATCTCCTCTCTACAGCTATTGAATCAGCGGTTGAGTGATGATGCTGTTAATCTAACCAAAGCGTTAAAGGGTGATAAACAGATCCAGGGGACCTGGGGGGAAATTGTGCTGGAACGGGTGCTTGAGCAGTCTGCCCTGCGTAAGGGGGTGGAGTATGAAACCCAGGCCGTCTTTCGTGATAGAGAAAATCGTTTTCAACGGCCCGATGTAATTGTTCACCTTCCCGATGGCCGTGATGTCATCATTGATTCTAAAGTCTCCCTTGTCTCCTGGGAAAAATATGTCAAATGTGATGACCAGGAGAAACAGGACGGGTTTCTTCGCCTTCATGTAAGGGCAATCAAGGAACATGTAAAGCTCCTGGGAGAAAAGGATTACGGTTCACTTGCAGAAATAAACACACTTGATTTTGTTCTGATGTTTCTGCCGGTGGAAGCAGCATTTCTTGCAGCATTCCAGGCCGATGACTCGTTGTTTTCTGAGGCAATGAGCCGGAAAGTAGTTCTGGTCAGCCCCACGACACTTCTTACCACCCTTCGTACTATAGAGAGTATCTGGCACTATGAAAAGCAAAGCCGAAATGCCCGGGAGATTGCAGAGCGGGCAGCAGCACTCTACGATAAGTTCTGCGCATTCACTGAAGATATGGAACGCATCGGGAAGCAGATGCAGGCCTTGCAAAACAGTTACGATAGTGCAATAAACCGTTTGAGTCAGGGGCGCGGCAACCTGATTTCCCGAGTGGAAAAATTTCCGAAAATGGGGGTTAAGGTTAAAAAATCGATCCCTGATTCCATTGCGGATCGTGCTGATAATGCCCGGAGCCATGCCTAACGTATTTTTTTAGTAGAAATTTTACCTAAATAGACCTATATAGATTGTATTCCACCATATTTTTAGTCAACCTCCGCTAAGCTTTGCAAGAAGTCGGGACCTCCTTGAGAGGTGATATCCAGAGAAAACATGCGTTCACTTCGTTCAAAACTGGTTCTTACCTTTGGGGCTTGCATGATGCTGATACTTGGCATTATTGTGACCTATACGGCCTATAAACTACGTGCACAGGCTATCGAGAGCGCCCATACTCATATTCTGCAAAACGTTCGCAATACTGCCTGGCGCACTAAAGCAGTTATCGATCAGGGCGTTATTTCCAGTAGAATTCTGGCCAGTGTTATTTCTGGTATAGAATCGACTTCACAGAAAGAAACCACCGGAGCCATGGATGCAACTCTTGAGCATGCGATGCGGGAAAACCGCTCTCTTGTTGCTGCCTTTGTCTCCTATAAAAAACAATGCCTGCTGAGTAAGGCTGATGATTTAGAAAGGAATTCAAGCATTGAAGGCTCTCTCTGGTTGAGGGATTCTGACCGTGGATTGTACTCTCAAACTATGTCTCCGCTGCAGTTTTTGAAGGAGGAGTGGTGCCAGGCAGGACTTGATGACAGGCTAGTGGTGACCGATATCTTTCGATTCCCATTCGGACTAAAGGACAGGATGGTCTATGGAATCCTTACTCCCCTGCATAAGAATGGGGCGGTCGTCGGTATGATAGGTGTTATTCTTGATGCGTCTGACTTGCAGGCTATTATTGATGAAGTGAACCAGTCTCCGTCGACGAAGGAGGCAAAAGTTTCTCTGCTTTCATGGTATGGCTCTATTGTTGCTTCAACATTAGGGCGGGATATGCAGGGCAAAAATATGGAGATACTTCGTCCATACTGTAATCTCAGTCTTACTGATCTTCAGGCTGGTAAACAGAGTAAACTTGATGCTCTTGATTTTATAGGATATCGAATTCCGGTTCCAATCCTGGGGCTCGATACCCCATGGTCTCTTGGAATGCGGATTCCAAGCAGTGTATTGCTGCATGAGGCAGATAAGCTGGTGAGAGAGCTTGTCGGGATAGCGCTTGGGCTGATTTTGCTTGGGATGGTGGCTATTGTCTTTGGAGCTGCCCAGATTGCAAATCCGATCAGGAAGTTATCTGAAATTACCAGGAGGGTTGCAAAAGGCAATTTGGATCAGGAAATCCCTATTGCCGGTAAGGATGAAATTGGTGAACTGGCCGAAGATTTTCGAGTGATGCTGAGTGCCAGAAAAGAAATTGAAGTGGAACTGTTTCGTCAGCAACATAATCTTTCAGCGATCTTTGAGCGGGCACCCGTTGGTATGGCTCTTTTTAATTCCAAGTTGAGGGTGGTGAAAATAAACCGTGAAGCGGCATCCATGCTTGGCTACCGAGCAAGTACTGCCCAGGATAGATTGCCCGGAGAAGTTCTACAATGCGCTTCGATCGCAGGATCAGGCCTGGGGTGTGGTGATAGTGGTAACTGTAAGGATTGCTTTATTCGTCAAACGTTGGAAGAAGTTGTGGTGAGCGGGCAGGCTGTTCATGGAAGGGAAGGACAGTTTGTTCAGGACAGCGGGTCTGGGAAAAAGGCATTTTGGCTTGAAATCAATGCTGAATCCGTTGATCTGGATGATGAGTTTCAGGTGATTTTGACTATTGTTGATGTGACTGAACACACCAGGGATAAAGAAAAACTTGAGTCAAATGAGAAACTTCTTTCCACTATTCTTGATAGACTACCGGTGGGAATGGTGCTTATAGATGTTACAAGTCATACTATCCATAGGGTTAATCCCTATGCCGCGTCAATGATAGGAGCTTCAGAAACTCAGATTCTTGGGAAAACCTGCCATAACTATATCTGTCCTGCTGAAAAAGGAAAGTGTCCCATTACAGATATGGGGAAACAGGTGGAGGACAAAGAACGCGTTCTTCTTACAGCACATGGAGAAGAAGTCCCAATTATCAAAACGGTGGTTCCTGTCAAGCTTGAAGGAACCGATTATCTGCTGGAAACGTTTATTGATATCTCTGATATTAAGCGGATGGAAGATGCACTGCGTCTGGCAAAACAGGCCGCAGAGTCGTCTCTTGAAAGTGCTGAACTCTACGCAGTTGATTTGGAAACGGCTAACGATGAACTCGATAAAGCCCTTATTGCAGCACGGCAGGCAAGTGTTGCCAAATCGGAATTTCTTGCCAATATGAGTCATGAAATCCGTACTCCCATGAATGGAATTGTCGGCTTTACTGATATTCTTATGGATACGGAAATGGAGGATCGGCCTCGTGAGTTTCTTGCCATGATAAAACTTTCAGCCGATCGCTTGCTCTGTTTAATTAATGATATCCTGGATTTTTCAAAGATTGAAGCAGGACACTTGGAGCTTGAATTGCGCGATTTCGGGCTGCGTAAATTTTTGGATGAAATTCTCTCTGTTTTCTGGGTAGCAGCAAGGGACAAGGGGCTGAATCTTAAGTGGCAGGTTGATGGGGATGTCCCTGATCATTTTCTCGGCGACTCAGGGCGTCTTGGTCAGGTGTTAACAAATCTTGTGGGCAATGCCATTAAGTTTACCAAAAGTGGATCTGTTGAGATTTCTGTTCATTTGAAAAGCTGTGAGGATGAGAATGCCACCCTCTACTTTAAAGTGAAGGATACAGGAATTGGTATCGCTCCTGAAAAGCAGTTACTGATCTTTCAGGAGTTTGCCCAGGGGGATGGTTCACACACACGGAAATATGGTGGTACCGGTCTGGGGCTTGCTATTTCTGCAAAGCTGGTCACTCTTATGGGTGGTAGGGTGTGGGTGGAAAGTGCTGCCACAAGAAGACGCAGCACTGATAGTATCAGCGGCGACAGTGTTGGGTCTGTGTTTAATTTCACTGTGAATCTGACCCAGATTCTTTCTCTGCAGACGGCGAATGAGGCCATTTATGGCAGAATAGAAAAACAGATGTTTGCCAGGCCTGCTTCTGTCTTACTTGCTGAAGATGATGATATTAACCGTATATTTGTGGAAGAACTGTTGCGCAGCAGAAACTGTACAGTTGTTTCGGTTGAGAATGGTCAGGAAGCCCTCAGGGCTATTGATGAAAATGACTATGATGTAGTGCTTATGGATATCCAGATGCCAGTAATGGATGGAATTTGTGCGGTGAGAGAGATTCGACAGCAGGAGAAGGGGAGTAAGCAGCATCTACCGGTTATTGCACTTACTGCCCATGCCATGGTTGAGCACCGTGAAGAGTGTATGCTGGCGGGAATGGACGAATATTTAACCAAGCCCCTGGTTGTAGAAGAACTCTTGGAAGCAATTAGGAAATTTCTCTAAAAGAGAACAGTTATCATTATTGTCTTTACAAAACCGCAGGAAATGTGCATAGTGTTGGTCATACACATATATCTCAAGAAAAAAATATAAATAAATTTGTTAAAAATAGGGAGAAACGCTATGTGCCAGGAAATAAGAAAAACATGTAGTTGCGGAAAAAAAGATGCAACTTTTCATCTGCGTGATAATGTCATGGGTCAGGAAGTAATCGATCGCCTCTTTTGTCCAAGCTGTTCTGTTGATCAGGAACTTGACAGGGAGACAATGGTTAATGATAACAACTGGATTATTGAGTATGATATGGATCTGGTTCGCATGTTCGCTATTACCAAGTTGAGTATGGATCCTGCCCATGTGAATCCTGCGTTTGTTTTTGATGAAGGGTACGCGACGTGGCGTGAAATGTATCCCGGTGAGACTGTGGATATTACTGAAGAACGTAATAAGATAATTGCGATGAAGGATAGTGATCCTAAAGAGTATCTTAGCACAATTAATTCCTGGGCTGTTGAAAGAATTCAGCGTTTAAAGGATGAGGGCTGGCGAAAGGCAGTACAAGCCTGCTGATAGATTTGTTCTCAGATACTACGCCTGAACGGGAAACTGTTCAGGCTTTTTTTGTGTTTCAGGAGAAGGTGTAATGAAAAAAAATCTCGGGCTGTTCCATTGGTCAAGAAAGAGTTGTTCTTTTGCCGTAATTCTATTGATTCTAGGAATTACATCATCTGCGTTGGCTGCTATTGGAGTTGACGATTTCCTGCACAATGAGAAATGGCTGGGGGATTATGATAAGATGCTGGAGAAAAGGGGGCTTCGTGTGCTCACTCCGTACAATAAAACCTATTATTTCCTTGATGGTGCCACTGAAAAGGGCCTGGCTTATGAGGGGATTAAGGGCTTTGAAGAATATATTAATAAACAACAGAAAACAAAACATTTACAGTTTCATATTATAATTATCCCAACCGAGCGAAGCCTGTTGGTATCCCAACTCAATGAAGGCTATGGTGATATTGCCATGGGAAACCTGACTGTCACCGACGAACGATTGAAACAAGTTGATTTCTCAGCACCATTTATAACGGGTGTAAAAGAAATAGTTGTTGCCGGAAAAGATGGGCCTGAGCTGAAAAATAGTTTTGATTTGGCGGGAAAGGAAATTTATGTCCGTAAATCGAGTAGCTATTATGGAAATCTATTAAAACTGAATGAGGTCTTGCTTTCCATAGGGAAAAAGCCAGTAAATATAAAAGTTGCCGATGAGAATTTGGAGGATTCAGATCTTCTGGAAATGCTGGATGCCGGAGTACTACCTCTGCTGATAGTGGATAATCATAAAGCTGAGTTTTGGGCGAAGATATTGAAAAACATTCGATTGTATCCGGATGTGGCCGTGCATAGTGAGGGGAAAATAGCCTGGGCGATCAGAAAGAACAGCCCAAAACTGAAAGCTGCAATTGATGGATTTGTAAAGAAGAACAAAAAAGGAACCCTTCACGGTAATATGGCATTTAGTAAATATCTTGGTAATACCAAGTATATGACAAATCCTACTGCTGTAAAAGAGCGGAAAAAACTAGAAGAGTTGGTGAAGTACTTCAAACGTTATGGCAAGAAGTATGATTTTAATTATCTTATGCTTACAGCCCTTGCCTATCAGGAATCACGTTTGAATCAGGGAGCAAAAAGTCATGTTGGTGCTGTGGGGGTTATGCAGATTTTACCGTCCACCGCTAAAGATAAGAATGTAGGTATCGATAATATTCAGGATGTTGAGGCAAATATCCATGCCGGTACAAAGTATCTGCGCTTTATGGCTGATCGCTATTTTGCAGATGAGGGAATAAGCCAATTGAACAGAGGGTTACTCTCTTTTGCCTCCTATAATGCTGGGCCTGCAAAAATAGCGAAATTACGCAAAGAGGCCAAGTCCATGGGACTGGACCCAAATGTCTGGTTTAAAAACGTAGAAGTGGTTGCAGCCAAGAGGATTGGCAGAGAAACGGTTCAGTATGTAAGTAATATTTATAAATATTACGTTGTGTATGCCATTCTTGCTGAACAGGGGAAGCTTTAGGCGCAGGAGGTTGTCCGAGAATAGATATTTCGGAGTCTGCGCTATCTGCGAGCATTATTTTTTGACTCTTCTGAAGAGTCTGGGCGAAAGGGCATTCTTGGATATCCTACTAGGTTATTGGGCCAAAACTCTGTTGCGTCGCTACTTCGATGGCAAGATCAGCTCGAGCGCTGGAGTCCATTTCCCTGTTCTTATCATTGCACCAGGCAGGAAATGTTTCCGGGTCGATATAGACTTTCATCACCACATCGCCATTCCCTTCAACCTTTTTGACCATTGCTTCTGCCCGTGGCAGCCAGTCATTGTACGTTTTTGGGAGAAGATGGGTGTCGGTGAAGAGTTTCATAAGGCTGTCCCAGTCTTCTTCTTTGTACCAGACCATGGCCTGAATTGAGGGGCCCTGCTCATTGTGGCTGCTGTTGTCTGTCATGTTGTATTCCTGTGATTGCTTGTTGGTAGAGGTTGTAACGGATTGTCAACATACCAGAAAAGTCTTTTCCTTTCCATGGTTGCTATAAAATAAATTATAGAGAGTCGGAACGAATACTCTCTATAAATGCATTATAGGCCTCAGGTCCCTTTTGGTAGTGCTGGTAACATTCACCCAGGTGGATTGCCTGCAGACCCGTTGCGGCAAGCCAGTCTGAATTACTCCCCGTACTTCCTCTTGTCATCATAACAATTGTTTCCGGATCCATCTTCGAGAGAATACCAAGACGAATAAGGAGTTTTTCAGGAAGCATTTGAATGAGCTTTGTTACAAATTGTGCAAGGGACAGTGGTACCGAACAGCTGTAGAAAAAATCCTTATCAAGTGCTTTGGCGGCGGTTGCAAAGATTTCCTCCCAGGTCATTGGGACAGGGCCACTGGCACGCAGAATCGTTTTGGTGAATCCGGCATTACGGGTAAATAGACGGACAACACCAATTGCAATTTCCCGGCTGTGGACTGGCTGGATCTGTGCCTTTCCCACTGAAAAATTAATCGGTATTCTGGCAATCTGCTCCAGCAGAAGATGACCCCGCTCCGGTTCGTAAATAACATTTGGTCGAATAATTTTGTAACTAAGGTCGGTGAGTTCCGAGAGGTACTGGTCGGTTTTTGCTTTGCTGGCGGGATAGGGGAATTGATCCCGATCGGGCCAGTCTACCCCGGTGGTCGAGATCTGAATAACTCTGGGAAAGTTTGAACTGCGTTCGGATTCCTCCCGTGTCTGCAGGTGCTGCTGCATTGCCTTAAACAGGGCAAGTGGGGCCAAAACATTTACGTTGTCAAGAGATTGTCCTCCAAAGGACGTTGCAATCCCAACGTTATTTACAACTCTGTCAATAGTGTGCTTTCGAAGGCGTGTGAGCCATATGTCCTGATCAGTATCTTTGTTGAGATCAACCTTAACGAATGTTATCCCGGGATACGGGAGTTGTCTTGCTGCTTTTTGTATATTGCGTACTCCGCAGACAATCTGAAAACCGGCAAGATACAGTTCCTCAACGAGTACCGGCCCCAGAAAGCCGGTTGCCCCAACAACAAGAATTTTATCTTTACGACCTTCAGTCATGCTTCTTCTCCTTTTGCTGCAAGAAGTCTGGGATAAAGAAGGGAGTGGTGAGTAGATATGTTTTATAGCTTTCCCCAAAGCGCAGTGCCAGCTCACGTTCTTCAATAAGTTTGATATAGCCATAACCGAGCAGCATTCCAAAACCCATGCAGAGAATCCCGGTAGCCAGGGTGTCGAGCCATGTTCCAAGGGCAAGAAAATAGAGATTGGTTCCAAGTTCAATGGGGTTGCGGCAAAGCCGGTATATCCCGTCTGTAACCAGGGTTTTAGTTGGAGTAATGGGAGCAGGGGTTCCTTCGCCATTGATCCATAGAGCGAGGGTGCCTTTGGTCATTACTGTCAGGGACAGGGAAATTGCGATTAGAGCGATGCCTATTTCAAATGTCCTTGGGAATATGAACGGGATGAATTGGCTGAGGTAGCGAGAGAAAAAAAAGAGGAAAGAAGGAGAAATAACCAGAAATACAAGTGTTCCCGGGAGGAGCGAAAGTATTTTGTAGCCTGGAGAGTAGTTTTTTCCGGTAAATTGTAAAAAGTAATGAATTATTTTTTCCATATGGATTTCAAGTCTCCAGTAGTGTGAGCTCTTTTTTGTCCGGGATTTGCAAAATCATATGATACCATACAGGACACATGATTTGAATAGTGGTGGTAAAAATGAAAAGAAAATGTCCATCAGGAGCAGGGCGTATATTCTGCTTGCAGGGGAGAACGATAATGAAAATATTTATGGTCAATAGTGTGTAGCTTGCCACGGATTAAAAGGACAGGGAGATGGTGGTCGGGCCAAGAGTGAACAGCTTGATCCAAGGCCCGGGTACATGGCAATGGTGCTTATATGAATATGATCCGTGGCTGTAGGATTCCGGTCCTGCAAGTGAGCGCTCAGGACCGGTTAAGGGGCAGTAGTATTTTTGGGTTTATTTGAGCCCCACTTCTTTAAAGTATTTCATTGCACCCGGATGGATTGGTGCGGAAAGGCCTGTCAGCATACTCTCTCTTGTGAGAGTTGCGTAGGCTGGGTGTAGTTTTTTAAATACTTCAAGATTATCAAAGACTTCCTTGGTAATAGCATAGACAATGTCATCGGGAATTTTGGAGGACGTTACCAGTGTTGCCTTTACCCCAAAGGTTTCTATATCCTTCTTGTTGAGAGCTCCGGGATAGAGTTTTATAGGAATGGTGGCTTTGGCATAGTAGGGATATTTTTCAAGCAGGCTTTCGACACCGGTAATGTCAGCGATGACAACTTTGCGGGCACCGGAAGTTGCCTCTTTGATAGATCCGGATGGATGTCCAACGGTATAGAAAAAGGCGTCGATTCGATTGTCCTGAAGAAGGCCGACTGCTTCTGATGCCTTGATGGACTCAGCTTTAAGGTCGGTTTCATATTGAATGCCAACTGCAGTAAGAGCATCGATGGCATTATGTCGTTGTCCCGATCCAGGATTGCCGATATTTACTTTTTTTCCCCTGAGGTCTGTGATATTGTGAATCCCGGAATCAGCGGCTGCAACCAGTGTTACGGCTTCCGGGTGAAGAGAAAAAACTGCTCGTAATTCAGTTTGTGGTCCCTTTTCCTTCCATCCTGCCATACCCTTCATGGCCTGAAATTGACTGTCGGATTGGACCACACCAAACTCAAGATCTCCAGCCATAATTGCATTTATATTAAAGATCGAGCCACCGGTTGATTCGACGGTTGCACGAAGACCGTATATATCTTTTTTCTTATTAACCATTTTGGCAATTGCGCCGCCTGTCGGGTAGTAAACTCCTGTTATTCCACCTGTTCCAATAGTGACGAAGGTTGATTTTGCCTGGACAGATCCAACGCTTAAGATGATTGCAAGTGAGAGTGCGGCAAGTGATGCTGCTTTATGTGTCATGCATGGTCTCCATAAAAAGAAGAAAGGGGGAATCGGTGCCTTTAAGGGACTGATAATACCAATATTACGGTATTTATACTATTGAACAGTACTCTTTTCTACAAAATATTTGCGTGAATGGTATTCGGATATTCTTATTCTCAGGCTATCTTTTTGTTTTTTAGAATGATATCATGGACGAAGGTGCCATTGAAATATTTAAACAGGATACGTCTATTATGTTCTCTACCAAGTTTTGTCCTCCATGTCATTTGTGCAATGCTACGTTTGCGGGAGTTGTTTTCTTGTTCCTGGTGACTGTAATACCGGGATCCGCAACAGCAGCATATCCCGTTCATGGTTTGATAACAGGAGGTAATGCTGCGCAAGTGGCTGCATCTGAAAGTTCAAAAGAGGTGGAAGTGCCTGATAAGAAGCAGACAAAAGCTGAGTCAGGCAGTTACACTATCAGTGATTTGCAGATTATGCTGGAAGGATTGATCAATGTTCTGTATTGGCGGTTTGATATTTTAATCACCGCAAATTCTGCAAAGGTCTCATATGATATGGCTCAGGCAATGGATCGTATCAGTTTTGGGAATGGAACCCGTGGTTTTCTGCGAATGCTTGGTATGCTGGGGCTTGTTTTTTCTCTGGCCCTGGGCGTTGAGTTTTTGCTGCGTCGTTTTGTCCTTTTGCGGTTTCGACTGGAGATACCTGACGATGAAGACTTGCCGGTAAGTCAGCGTCTTTGGATACTGCTTCTGGAAGCTATTCCAAAGTTGGTTCTGCTCACCATATTTGGATTTGCTTCCTATTTTTTCTATGTACTACTTTATACCGATTATTTCTCAGGTATTTGTCCTCTGTATCTTTCTCTGCTTACTGCAATTCTCGTTGCCCGTACGCTTTCGATATTCTCCGTGGCGCTTTTTTCTCCTACATTCAGTAGTCTACGCTTACTTCCGTTGGACACTGAAATCAGCCGGATAGGACATCGCAGTGTGGTCCTTTTTTCCTGGTTGGTGTCGGGGGGGATTCTTTGTATTGCTCTTTTTGAACATGCTGGAGTTGATGGTGACAGTAAGCTGATATTGCGGATGGCTTTTGGCTCTTTTTGTCTTTTTGCAGTTGCCATGCTTCTGTTCTTTTATCGTACCATAATTACTCAATGGATTCGGGGAAGTGATTTTTCAAAAAGGGCTCATTGGTTTCGGGATCAGATGGCCTCAAAATGGGTTTTTATGGCTCTTGGCTATATCTTTCTGCTTTGGGCTGTCTGGGTTGTGCAACTTGTTCTTGTTGGTCCTGAATTTGGATTTGCCTACGGTGTCAGTCTTTTTGTTGTACCTATTTTTCTTATACTGGACAGCCTGCTTGGTTGGCTTCTTTCAACCATCAATGAGCCTGGATCAGCGCAAGTTCAGGAACCAGATGATTCCTTGCCGGAACCTCCTGAAGCCCATGTGGCCTTTTTCTATTTTCGTACTTTTACCCGGGTGTTTCTTGTCGTGGGGATTGGATTGTGGATTATGAGCTTATGGGGAAAAGGGATACTTTTCTCAGAGGCAACAAAGGCAAAGGGTACGGAGGTGGTTTTTATTCTTCTGGTTGCCTATATTTTGTGGCAGGGATTAAATCGGTCGATCTCCAGTTATCTTGATAATCGTGCCAGAGAACAGGCCGAGACCGCGGAGGACGTGGATAGTGAGTGGGGAGATTCGCCGCTGCTTGACCGAAGTCAGACTCTGTTGCCTCTGGTACGCAAATTCAGTGGTGTCATTGTGGCGGTTATGATGGTTCTGCTGATTTTGTCTGTCCTTGGGGTAAACATTGGTCCTCTGCTTGCCGGAGCAGGAGTTGTCGGAATTGCCATTGGTTTTGGCGCACAGAAGCTGGTGAATGATGTATTGTCTGGTTTTTTCTTTCTGCTTGATGATGCTTTTCGGGTGGGGGAATACATTAAAACAGCTTCTATTTCCGGAGCAGTGGAAAGAATTACGCTGAGAAATGTAATGCTTCGTCATCATCGTGGAATGCTGCAGATTGTACCATATAGCGATCTGGGAGCAATCACCAACTTTATGCGTGGTGGTATCGTTGTTAAATTTAATTTGCAGTTTCCGTATGATACCGATGTGGACCAAGTGCGAAAGGTGATTAAGAAAGTTGGTATTGCCATGTTAAATGATCCTGAATTTGGGAAAAACTTTATCAAGCAGTTAAAATCCCAGGGGATTCGTGAAGTTGCAGATTCTGTCCTTACCATTCGGGTGAAATTTACAGCTCACCCTGGAACGCACTTTCTTATTCGTCGTGAAGCGTATCGAAGACTTACGGAAGCCTTGGCTGAAAAAGGTATTTTCTATGCCCACCGCAAAGTGATAGTTGAGGTGCCTTCCGATGCATCTGGGGCTGCTCAGGAAATGGATGATGCAACCAGGCAAAAACTGGCAGAAGCCGGGGCTGCGGCTCAAATTGCAACGCAGCCAGCTAAATCACAAAAAGAGGGGTGACAACATCTTGGATACTCATATTATCGTACTGTACGATAAGCGCATTTATTTAAAAGATAACTTTTGAGAAGGGAAAAAATGAAAAAACGCTATTTGATTGCGATGTCGGTTGGTGTCCTGCTTTCAGGAACACATAGTGCTATGGGGGCAAGTGGGGATGTGGGGCTTGGGGTGAAGGCTGGTACTCTTGGGGTTGGAGTAGAAGTTTCCTATGGCTTTACAGATGATCTCGTTATGCGTGGAGGGTTTAATTATCTTAACTTTGATTTTGATGTAAAGCTGAGTGAGATTGATTACAAGATGGAACCAGATTTTAAGAATCTCACTCTGCTGCTGGACTGGCATCCATTTAGTGGGGCTTTTCGTTTGACCGGTGGGTTTTCATTAAATGATAATACGGTTGGAGTGGATGGAACGGTAAGTAAGGATGCAATTCCAGCGCAGTATAGCCAGCATGCTTATCTCACTGACCTTGTACATATTAAAGGGGATGTCGATTTTAATAGTTTTGCACCCTATGTCGGTCTTGGCTGGACTTCCGGATATGGAGAATCCGGTTGGGGGGTAAGCTGTGATTTTGGCATGTTGTTCCAGGGCGCGGCAACGGTCTCCGAGTTGGATGTTGTCACCGGTATTAATTACGGCGGATATCAGAATGAAGTAACTGACTATCTTGACAGGCAGGAACAGGAAATTCAGGATGAACTTGATAAGTATGAATACTATCCGGTGGCATCCATTATGTTGAACTATGTGTTTTAACCAGAGCTTGAATCGTTGCGTTTTGCTGTCGGGCGGAAGTTACCTCAGATAAAACATTTTCTCATCAATGGGATGGTGTGTGTTCAGGAGCGTAGAAAAGGATGTTTTGTCCTTCTTTTCGCTCTTTTTTTTGTTCCGTTTCAGGAAATATGAAAGATAATTATTATTCAATAGCAAGGAATTGGGGAGTGTTAAAAGATCGGTGCAGCTTGTTTTTTTTTGTTGTGAAAAAAAAGGTGGCGAGAGTTGTTGGGTGGCTTTATATGTTCGTTAAAACAGATGTTTGTCTATGTCTCTGGTCTGTGAACTATTTGTGTTGTACCTCCAAGTTAAAATGAAAAATAGGTATATATACCCATTGTAGAGATCTTTGATTCATGGTCTACTGAATGACTATTCATCTATTGGCGAATTTCGTTAGGTAGTGCCTGTATGACGAAAGAAGCTGTAAAGTTATTGGGATGGTTGTTTAGCAAGGGGAGGGCTTCTAAGGGTGGAGGCTGGTTTTTATTCTTGTTTTGTGAAATTTATTGAGGTGGAAAATGTTTAAAAAATGCTTTGTAGTTTTGTTGTTTCTTTTAGTTTCTGTCAACAGTTGGGCAGAGACAACGGTAACTTTTGCTGTTGATCCAACATTTCCACCCATGGAATTTGAGGATAGTGATAAGGCAATTACCGGATTTTCAATTGATTTTATAAAAGCAGTCGGCAAAAATGCTGGTTTTACACCTGTCTTTGTAAAAGTTCCATGGAAAGATATTTTCACAGGTCTTGAAACTGGAAAATACGATGCTATCTGCTCATCGGTATCAGTTACTCCCAAACGCATCAAAAAAATGGATTTCTCATTGCCATATTTTCATGTCAGACAGGCGATTCTGGTACCCCATGATAGCAATGTAAGGACAATTGAAGATCTTGCCGGAAAGGATGTCGGTTGTAAGGGAGCCACAACTGGTTTTAAAGCCGCCAAAAAAGCAAAAGGTCTGAAGGTGAAATCCTACGATACTTTTGATGGTGCAATGACGGCTATGAGTGCAGGAATTGTCAGTGCTGTAATCCTGGATGGTCCTATTGCTGCTTATTATGCGAGTAATGACTATAAGGACAGTGCGAAGATGGCTGGCCTGGTACCAAATAATAATTATATTGAATTTTATAGTGTTGTTGTAAAGAAAGGGAATATGGAAACACTCACGTTAATTAACAGTGGAATAGCTGCAGTAATTGAAAATGGTACAAACGATACCCTTCAGCAGAAGTGGATTCCACGTTTTCAATGGAAGAAATAAGAGTTTTTATTAATTTTGTAGAATTTTAGTTAATGGGAGAAGAGTCATGGGAAGAATTAAGACGGATGTGAATCGTTTTTTGACGTTTTTTATTGTGCTGGGAACTCTGTTTTGCTTGTCGGCTTGTGGTCCGACAGCTCCCCCGCCGATATCATCTATAGCAACACCGACGCCACTGTTAGATAATAGTGGAGAATATATGTGTCCATTTACTCAGGATGAAGTGATGGCAGAATGGACAGACAATGCGATTAATGCTAAAATGGGTGCAGCAATAGGCGGGACAATTGGTGCCCTGGCCGGCCAGCAACTTCTTGAGCAGATTCCATTTGTTGGTGGTTTTATCGGTGCGACTGTTGGAAAGGCAATAGGTCGAAAAATTGCTGTTGAAGCTGCGGGTGGTGAAGAATTCATTAGAGAGACATCTGATATTTCGTTTACAGAACTAGATGATATGGCTGTCTATATGTATGTGAAATTTTCTCACCTTGAGCATTATCCAGAGGCACTTGATGCCGCCATGGAAATTTATCCAGACCTTAAAGAAGGTGGATATATGGCTGCCTTGCACAGAGCGCCAAAGTCTTAATTGGTTTTTTATCTGGATGTCGGGCAAAAAACGTCTGGCACCCGAATGATCTTCTGAGTTTCTGGAATTGAATATTTATTAACCAGTGTGGGGAAAACGATGATTTTTTTACGAAATGTACTGCTTGTGTCCTGTGTTATTCTTGTTACAGGGTGCGCGACAACAACGACAAGAGTTAACAACAGAGCAGGGCGCCCCAGTGTCTATGAAGATGTAAATGGTCCTGGACGAGTGCAGGGAATAGGCGTTGAGTCGCAGGATATTGCAAGTATGACCGATCAGATGATGCGCGATATGCTGTCAACGCCTTCGCTGGCGGCCAGGAAAGTGGCACCATATATAATTGTGGATGATAAGTATTTCGTTAATGAAAGTGCTACTCGAATTAACAAAAGGCTTATAACAGAGCGCCTGATGATCAATCTCAACAGAGCCTCCATGGGACGCATGGTTTTTGTTGAAAGAGCAGCCGCAGGAATGGTTGAGCATGAGCGTGCGCTGAAAAGAAGTGGAACAGTTTCAGGTGCCACCACTGGCCAGACAGCAAAGACGGCCGGGGCTGATTTCAGGCTTACTGGAAAAATCATGTCTCAGGATAGTGTGAGTTATGATACTGGTTTTAAAGCACGTTATAATATGATAACTTTTAAGATGATTGATCTCGAAACTGGAATCGTAGTCTGGAGTAACATGTATGAATTCAAAAAGAGCTCGGCTGAAGATGTTATCTATCGTTAAAAGATTTGTCGTTATAGCTCTTGCAGCGTCCTTCCTATCGCTGGCCGGTTGCTCTAACAGACAAACATTTGCAAAGCTCGATATTCCCAAGAGTGAAATGCAGTCGGTACTTGCTGGTAAACCCAAGCAGCTCCATGCCGACTACATAAAATTGATGGAAGAGGGTGTACGGAATCAGGTTTTAAATGAGATGCAGATTGGGCTGAAGGCCAGGCAACTAGGGTATACTGATCTTGCGGATGAAGCCTTCGATAATGCCCTTGCTGGGATTGAACAAATATATGGACCCGGTCAGCAGAAAGCTGATGTGAGAAGTCTGTGGATTGAAGAGGGAGCCAAAAATTTTAAAGGCGAACCCTATGAAAGGGTCATGGCATATTATTATCGAGGGCTCAGTTATTTCGAGCAGGGAGATTATGATAATGCCCGTGCCTCATTTCGGGGTGGACAGTTACAGGATGCCTTTGCCGAGGATAATCAGAATCGATGTGACTTTGCCCTGTTAATGTATCTTGATGGTTGGTGTTCGCTCGCTGGGAATGATAGTGAGCTTGCCAGGCAGAGTTTTGAGGAATTCTCGGGGTTTAGGCCAAGTATTGTTCCACCTAGAAGTCAGAACCTGTTGCTTGTTGTTGAGACTGGAAAGTCTCCTCGTAAGGTCGCTGATGGTTCCGGACATTCGGAACTCAAGTTTCGAAGAGGCCGAAATTTTCCGGAATTGTATGCGGAGGTGTGTATTGATGACAGGCCATGTCAGAAATTAGACCCCGTTGAAGATATTTTCTGGCAGTCATCAACCCGTGGTGGTCGTCAAATCGATAAACTTATCGGTCGAAAAGCGGAGTTTCGTTCCTCGGCAATTGCTGTGGGTTCCGTTTTGAGTGATATGGGATCTACGGGGATTATTTACGCGCCCCTGTTTAATAATTCCGGTGCTGCAACGGCTATAACAGGTGGTCTGAGCATTATTGGGGTGACGGCAATGGCCATTGGCCAGTCGGCAAAACCCCATGCTGATACCAGGTACTGGAATAACCTTCCCGATACGGTGCATCTCTATCCCTTAACGCTTTCTCCGGGGAAACATACGGTGAAGATTCGTTATCGAGATAAGAACCAGGCCATTGTTCCTCAAATGGATAGTGTGGAAAGTGTAACTGTTAAGCAGGGAAAACGTAATTTGCATTGGGTTAAATCAAGATAATGTCCATCTCGACACCCGAGAGAATAATAAAAAATTTGAATGAGTGAGGTTGTAATGAAACGTTTCACGTCATGTCTAGCAGTAGTTTTCCTTTTAGGCATTCTCTCAGGATGTTCTGAAACCTATGTGGCTGAAGGACCAGCCCCTGGAATGAAAGTCGACAGTAATTATGTTGGGATCAGGATGAACTCAGTGGCAATTCTGGATCGTGAGCTTCAGGATTGGTACATTTATCAAAGTAATCTTACGGGACCGGTAGAGTGGGGGAAATCCGGAAAGATTGCAGTTGAACAGACAGGTGTCACACGAACAGCTACCAACACTCTGCAAGTATATACAGTTCTGCGAAACAGAACTGACTATCCCCTTCAGATTGAAGTAAGGGTTCAGTTCTTTGACGCCAATAAAGTACCTATCGAGGGCCCAAGTTCCTGGAAACGTTTGATGATGGATCCGCAATCTATTGTGCCGTACAAGGAGTTTTCGGCAAGAACGGATTGTTACTATTATTACATTGAAGTGAGGGAGGGATACTAAATGAAACGAATTGTATTCTTTGGTTTAATCTATCTGGCGAGTTGTACGACTGCCTGCACCCGGCAGTATCTTGATCATCCGGCTCCTGCCGGTAATCCTCCACCTCCAGCGTATGCCGCTGTCTCACAGCCTGCTATTCAGGAAATTCCACGCTATAAAGATGCATTGCCTCCTAGAGGTGGAAACGCTCAAAAAGGAAGTTCATCTGTAACAGGTGTGACGAAGAGCGAAGCCCGTCAGACAGCGCAGGATTTCCAAAGTGAGTACAAAAGGCAGGGAGCTCCCAAAGTCGCTATCTTTTTGAATAGACAGTTAAGTGCTGAAGTTCGGCAGTGGAGAACTTCTGAAAGAACCGTAATTTCCGGAAAAGGTGGTGAGATTGGAGATACCACTCAAAATGCTTTCACGACTACAAGCTCAAAAACGAAGGGTGAAATCTCGGCTTACGATCAGAAGTATATTGAAGAGGTGAACCGGAGAGCTCCTTCCGAGAGTTATCTCTGGGCCTACGAAGATGGATTTATGCAGCAGCTTCTGCAGTCTGGAGTGTATCTGTTGGATCGGGCTACAATTATGCGCCTGAACGCCGTTAATAATGGTCAGGGGAGTGCCTATGATCCACTCTCTGTAAAGAAGGTTGAAATTAATTCTTTAACAGATAATGCGGATATCTTTGTTGAACTGCTTATCAGTAAGAGTTCTTCAACCCCTTTTGGCTATGAGTTTAAGGCAGTAGCAAAAGAGGTCAAGACTGGCAGAATTCTCGCAAATACAACTAGCTTAAACTGGAACTGGTCGAGTACCAAGGGATACAAAGCTGTTGCCGATAACAGTGGCTATCAATTAAAAAAAACGGTGACATTACCGCCATTATCTAGGGTTTCAGCAGATTTAGCCACAAATATGATGGCGGATCTGGCGCGAATGTGGGGAAATTCTCAAGCCGGAAGTTATAAGAAAACTAAATCTGTACCGACGAAAACCGTCCAGAAAATAGAAATTGAGGAAAATATTCCATCTCGATCTGTATCTCCAGCTGTAACTTCTCCGCCTCCTAGTGTGACCCCTGCCGCTAAACCTACGAACGCTCAGGCAGCGGTGCTTGCGATTCAGCCACTGAACACCTATGGGAAGTTCTATGCACTTCTTATTGGAATTACTGATTATAAAAACATGACGCCTCTGAAAACTGCATTGACAGATGCAGAGGATATAGCGGAACTTCTCAAGCAGCAGTATGGCTATGAAGTGAAGGTTTTAAGAAATCCAGGACGTGAGGAGATTATCGATGCCATGACTGAATACAGGAAGAAATTATCAAAGGATGATAATTTCTTACTCTATTACGCGGGACATGGCTGGCTCGATCCTGAAACAAAAGTAGGCTATTGGCTTCCTGCAGATGCCTCTCTTGATAGCCCGGCACAATGGATTTCAAATGCAACTCTCACCGATTCTATTAAGGCATTAAGAGCAAAACATGTGATGGTTGTCGCAGATAGCTGTTATTCAGGAACTCTGACCCGAAGTATTGTACCAACAATTAATAAACGCTATGACAGCCCGGAATATTGGGAGAACCTGTCTCAAAAGAAGGCTCGTGTTGTCCTTACGTCTGGGGGGAATGAACCTGTTTCCGATTCCGGTACAATTAACGATGCCAAGCATTCTGTTTTTGCTTCAGCCCTTATTAGTCAATTGCAGGACAATAGCAAGATTATTGATGGTAATGGTCTTTATCAAAAGCTTCGGAGGAATGTTGTGATGAATTCTGCTCAAACGCCGTCCTATTCTGATCTTCGAATGGCTGGGCATGATGGGGGAGATTTTATTTTTGTTAAAGGCAAAGTGAATGAATAATGATAGGTCTGTAAGTTGCGCATGATCTTTTGGCAAAATAAACATCATTTCTCTCTGGCAGCACAGTGTTTTAGTTTGCTTTTCGTGTCTGTTTTCTTCTGCTCGACAAATTCTTTTGGGAAGGGAGATGGAGAGAGCATTTCTCTTGTTGAGTCAAGCATCCTTTGTGCTGTTTCTGGCTACGCATATCATCGTCCAGAAGATTCACTCGATAGACAAAAAGAACTTGCAACTCAGGCAGCAAGCTATCTTGCGGTAAAAAAGGCCACCTCGTTAATTTCTAAGTTATCGGAATTTGTTCCCGATAGTCAGGGGAATGTTTTCAGGATCGATTCTTTGAAAGTTCTGCCCCCTGCTATAGGTGGTGAAAATCTCGTCGGAGTGGTTGCCTTTGGTGAGTTGGTGTACAGGCAATTTGCTTCCTCTGTACCTGCAACTTCTTCAGAGTTTTCTGTCCGTCTTCGCAGTAATAAAAAACAATTTACAGAAGGTGATTCCATCGTTCTGACGCTCAGCGGGAGCCAGGACTTTTATGGAGCAATTCTTAATCAGAGTTCCGGTGGAGAAGTCCTTCAGCTTTTGCCCAATGAAGGAAGAAGAAGGATGTATTTTAAGGCTGACAGGAATTACAACTTTCCCGATCCCCTGGAGGGTGATGATTTCCATCTGGAAGTTTCTCCTCCATTTGGGCGGGAACTGATCTGGCTTGTCGCCAGTGACAAACCTTTTAGTGTGCTCAGTTCCAGTGATGCCTATGAATTCTTTGCCATTAGTCAAAAGAGTTTTACAGATATAAAAAGTGGTTTTAAAAATCATATACTTCGCACGATGGGTAATAGTACTAAGACAGAAAATTTTCTTCATAGCCAGTTTCTTGTGTATGGTGTATCGCTGGAAACAAGACCAAGATAAGTGAGTAGAGCAGTGCTTGGCGTCTTAAAAATGAATTAGAGTAGACACGTTTTTTTATGATTAAAAAAATAGGCAACTACGAGATTATTGAGGAAGTCGGTAAGGGGGCAATGGGAGTTGTCTACAAAGCCAGAGATTTGACAATTGATCGTATTGTTGCCTTGAAAACGATTCGTTTACCCGATACATCCACTGCAAATGAGCGAGAGCTGATTGCTCGTTTGAAGCAGGAAGCACAGGCAGCCGGCAGATTGAACCACCCTAATATTGTTGTTATTTATGAGTATGGTGAAGAAAACGGAATAGCCTTTATTTCCATGGGCTTTGTTGAGGGAAGAGAGCTGAAGAGTTATATGGATTCCGGAGAGAAGTTTTCTCTTGAGACCATCTGTGACATTATGTCTCAGACACTTGATGCTCTGGCTTTTTCCCATAAGAATAATATCATTCACCGGGATATTAAGCCTAGTAATATTATGATAATGGCGAATGGCCATGTCATGATGACCGATTTCGGTATCGCCAGACTTGAATCATCGGAGCTAACCCAGGCAGGCGCCACCATGGGAACTCCAAATTTTATGAGTCCCGAACAGTGTATGGGACAGCGAGTTGATGGCAGAAGTGATCTGTTTTCAGCTGGAGTTGTCTTGTATCAGTTGCTTACCGGTGAAAAACCATTTGATGGTCCCTCCATCGCATCCATTCTTCAAAAAATAATTACCGTTGAACCACTACCGCCTTCTCAGCTGAATATGATGATTCCCGTTGAATTTGATGCGGTTATTTCGAAGGCTCTCGCAAAACGTCCTGCTGAACGGTTCCCTTCTGTTGTGGAATTTGCCGCTGCGATAAAGGCTGCCAGTGAGGGGAAGGCCTTTGTTGAAGAGGAAAAAATAGCAGCAGTGTCTCAAGTTGAAGATTCGGATGCCACCGTTGTATTGTCAGCTGTAACGAATACTGTTGTTGATAGTGCTGCTACTGTGGTGCCTTCTGTACCTGCAGGTATGGATAACGATGCCACCGTGGTATCCTCTGTGTCGCAAGTCATGAATGATGATGCTACCGTTGTTTCTTCTATGTCAGAATTAGCTGATGATGATGCTACCGTAGTTCTCTCTGCCGGGGATGGTAGTGTGGCTAATAGTGCTATTGCTGGTAGTACTGACGATGCTACTGTTATGTTTTCAGCCATGGATGAAACTATTGGCACCCAACAGAAAACCCCAGCCGTTAAACCTCCGATTCCTCCCGTAGTACCGCCAAAGATAGAAAGAGGCAGTCGAAATGAAGAAGTGACTTCCAATCCTCTGTTGAAAAAGCTACTTTTTGGGATTCCAATCCTCATTGTTCTGGCAGTATCTCCTTTTCTCTATAATTTCTTTACTGCTCAATCCCCTGAAAGCGAAGGGGATATAACATTGGGGACGGATACTCCTGAGAATGTACAGGAAGATCCGTTAAAGAATAGACCTGTGTCGAACGAAACATTACCTGTAAAGGTTCAAGAGATACCAGCGGTTACAAAAGTTGAATCAAAGGAGACAGCCAGTTATTCTGATGAATCAGCCACTTTGCCAACTGTGACCAACAGTCCAATTACTGAAGATCCAAAACAGGAAACGAAGCCGCTGGTTGTTAAAACTTCTCTTGCTATTCAGTCAACTCCGGAAAATGTACAGGTTGAAGTTGTTGATCATAATTCATCCGGGATGACTCCATTTAAGTTTAACGGGAATCATGGGGTTATTCAGCTCTATTTTTCAAAAACCGGTTATCAGGATATGTCAGTTGTAGTTGAACTTAAAGAAGGAGAAAACCTTCCCGTTCATATTAAAATGCTTTCCTTGTAGAGTTGCAAAAAAAGAGTACGAGTTCCATAAGAATCTATCAATTTATTAGTGCCTATGACTATTATATCCGGAGTATTTAACCTCTCACCATATAGACTTGACTACGCCGGTGTTACCGACACGGGCATGGTTCGCAAACACAATGAAGACAATTTCCTGGTGTTAGAGGATAGTCCCGTTTTCTGTGTGGCAGATGGTGCAGGTGGCCATGCAAACGGTGCCCAGGCAAGCAGTCTAACGCTGCACAGCATCAAGGTCCTTATGGATCCCGTAAGAATGGAGGCGGAGGATGAGACTATCCCTCTGTTTATGTCCGTGGATAAGGCTCCGAGCACTATGTTGGAGTCAGCTGTTCTTTATGCAAATACCATGGTTTATCTCGATGGTGCAGGTCAGAAAATGGCTTCAACGATTGTCTGCTGCCATTTCGAAGACGATTTGCTCCATATTGCTCATGTGGGTGACAGTCGTATGTACCTCTATAAGGATAAGGACTTACAGCAGTTGAGTGAGGATCATTCTCTTGTGAATATGCTGTATCGGCAGGGTGAGATTACCAAGGAGGAAATGCGTACTCATCCAAGGAAAAACGTCATTGTCAGAGCCATCGGGATGGAAAAAGATGTGAAGGTCAGTGTGGCGTCAAGAATTTATAAATCTGGAGATTGTTACCTGCTCTGTTCGGATGGGCTTACTGGAATGGTAACTGATGATGAAATCAGTGAGGTCTTGCAACGAAATGCTGATCTTACAATCACTTGTCAAATTATATTGGATATGGCTAATCAGAACGGTGGACGAGATAATATTACATTTATTTTAATCAGGGTGTCTTGATGAATAACAGGCAGAAGAAAGTCAGCAAATTGTTAGTTTCATGCCTGGTTGCTTTTTCCATGGCAGGATGTGGAAAAGTTGGACCGGATTATCAGCGACAGGCTCTAGAAACCGATGCAGCATTCGAAGATGCAGCACCCACACAACTGAATCCGGCGAAAGTAATTCGTCCCGACTGGTGGGAAAATTTTAACGATAGTACGTTGAGTGGTCTGGTGGATCAGGCCATTGAAGGGAGTTTTGATCTCAAGATTTTGCTTGGAAGAATTCGCTCTGCCGGAGCAATGATTGATCAGAGTGAGGCTGATCTCTATCCATCTCTCGGGTTTGATACAGGGGCGCGCTTTGCTGACAGTAAGGCGAGCGGAGACCAGCAGTCCTATAATGCCAGTGCAAATCTGAGTTGGGAGCTTGATCTGTGGGGAAAAAAGAGACGTGCAGTTGAGGCGACCAAGGCGGAACAAGAGGCAATCAAGGCTGATTATCGCGCTGGATACCTGACACTAGTCTCCGATGTGGCCCAGTCCTATTTTGTGATCAGGCAGTATGACGCTGGTGGAAGATTAGCAGCCAGATATCTGAAAAACAATGAAGTGATTCTTTCTATATATCAACAGCAGTTTAATGAGGGGATTGTCAGTGAGGAGAAGGTCTTCAGGCAACGGGCTCAGGTGAATGAACTTCGGCAGGAAGAATTGGAAGTAAAGAGGGGGCGTGCTATCCAGGAGCATAAAGTGGCGGCACTTCTGGGGCGTCCTCCCGGTAAGATTAAAGTTTCCAACGATAAGAATTTTCAGGCTGTTCGTCCCATTGAAGTTCCGGTTGGATTGCCTTCGGCCCTGTTGAACAGACGCCCGGATATTCTGGCTGCGGAATATCGCTTACTAAAGGCGAGCCAGCAGATAGGTATCGCTGAGGCGGCTCGCTTACCTTCGATTAGTCTGACCGCATCTGGCGGGCTTATGAGTTCAACTCTGACAGCTCTTTTGAGCGGCGGTATGCTCTCTTTTGTTCCTCGTATCAGTGTTCCTATATTTGATGCCGGTAAGCGAAAAGCTGAGGTGGAGAGAGTTAAGTATGAATTTGAAATAGCAAAAAACGAATGGGCTAAGGTTGCCAATACAGCCTTTCAGGAAGTTGCTGATTCGTTAACTAATCTGAACAGTAGAAAAAAACAGCTGGTAGTTCTCCAGGCCCGTGTTGATGATTTAAAAAAGATACAGTCCCAGATTAAATCACGTCTTGAACTTGGCCTGGTGTCCCAACTCGAACTTATAGACGTTGAGGAAACACTGTACACCGCAGAAAAAGCAAAGCAGAAGATAGATACCCAGCTTTATAGTGACACTATCCTTCTGTATAAGGCGTTGGGCGGTGGCTGGCCGAGCTCGGAAACACCACGATAAGTTTTTTGGGAAATAGTATGTGCTGCAGTTCCTTTCTTAGATATTTGTATTGTGTTGAATTATGAAAATAACGTTTGTTTCGACAATTGATGCACCCGGCGAAAATCTAACCCTTGAGGATTTTCCCTTTATTTTTGGAAGGGGAGCACCTGAGTTGCTGGATAACTGCAGTGATCAAATTCGTTCACTGCTTCAGCATGTTTCGAGAAAACATGCCTCTCTGACTGAAGAGCAGGGAAACTTATATCTGGAAGATAACGGAAGTTTGAATGGTACTTCTGTGAATGGCAGAAGACTGACCGATACCCGGGTTCTCTTGTCTACTGGTGATGTAGTTCTTTTTGCTGATAAGCTGGGGTATGTAGTTGAGTTACAGGACGAGCAGGTTCCTGTGAGAAATGCTGTTGTTATGCTGGTTCCTGAACAGAATGCACAGGGAGAGTCAATTACAATTGATGTGAGTCCCTTTTCTTTGCCAAAGGATATCAGTGGCCATGATTCCGGCTATCTGAAAATTGCGTTTGATAGAAATCAGGCATTGCTGCTTTCACTAACTGCACAGAGTGGAGCAATGATTGATGGTAATACTGTGCAGCCTGGAAGGAATTTCCTGCATCACGAGAGTATAATACAGTTTGCCTCCGGATTGAAATATCGTCTTGTGTGCGACACTGGACAACTTCAGCCTCAATCGAACCAGCAAAAAAGTGAAAATGATTCGGTCGGCGAAAGCACCGTCTATATGGATGAGGCAACCACTTTTATGGGTGTTTTCTCTGGAGCGGAAGAAGGTGAAAGTGCTGTTGAGAGCAATGCTGCAGTAAAGGTTGGAGCAGATGAAGCCATAAAGAGCGTTGCTGCAAATGTGGCGGCCTTACCCAGGACTTACTGGAAATATGCTCTAGCTGTTGGTGTTGTCGTGGTTTTGATTTTTGCTGCTTTTGTTTCTTATCGCTCAACAGATGCCTATAGAGTGCAGAGTTTGTATGAGGGAAAGGATTACAGAGCATGCCTGATACTTGCCAATGATATGCTGGCAAAGGAAAATCGTGATAAAACACAGAATTTGGCCCAAAAATCTTTTATTGCCTCTAGTATTCCATCTTATATCGGGATGTTGGCAGAGCAAGATTATACAGCGATCAATACGGAACTGGCCGGGTATGGTGAAATTGTAACAAATGTTGAAAACAGTGAGTCTGCAGTGAGTGCTCTGCTGTTTGTTGCCCGGGTTCATCGATTTTTCAGTATGGAGCAGAAAGAACACACTATTGCTGATACTGAACGAAAGAGTGAAATTTCTGCCATAAATGAACAGTGGAAAGAGAAGAAGAATAATTACCGACCTGTCCTTGATGAAATAACCCAGCAGCAGCCGTCCTTTTATCCAGTAGTCGAAAAGTTTTATGCTCAACTGAATGATAATCGGGAACTTGCACTCTACGAACTTGTGGATCTTAAGAAGGTGGAAGAAGATATTAAGGCGCTACTTCTTGAACAGAAAGTCTTCAAGGCAAGGGATTTGATACGTAGCTTTTCCGCTTCTCATCCGGATATCCAGGGGGAAGAAGACTGGCTTCTGGATCTGGATCGATTCGATTTGTTGATTAAGGCAAACGAAGAGAAAAATCTTTTTGGTCTGGAAAAGGTAAGGGAACAGGCTGCCATGCAGACCAACCTTTTTAAGGGGCTGGCTGTATCATATGTTGAAAAATATTACCCTGGGGTATCTGTACAGCAAGCATTCAATCAGGCGAGGCAGTTCTGGCAGAGTGGAAATCCACATAAGGCAACAGCTCTATTGAAAGGTTTGCCGCAGGGGAACTGGCAGGCAGCAATTGATAAGGAAACAGAGCATATGCACAGCTTGATGGCTCTGGTTGAAAAAGTTGAGATGGCTCGCGAAACATCGGCACGTTGTGAAGTGGTTGCTGAAATATATGGAATGGCTCTTCAACATGATGTTTTTTATAAACGATTGTTCGCTGATGAGCATATCCGTTGTCGGAATCAGGCATCAATTACAGGAAAAAGCTATCTGGCAAAGGCAAAATCTGCTTTTGATGAGTACCGGCAACGAGGTGGAATAACAGGACAAATGCGTATGGCGGATGTGATTTCTCAACAATTCCGTACACAGGCTCGAACATTGACAAAGGCCAATGCCTTTGCCGTACAGGCAGTAAAGGGAATGCGGCTTGCCAACAGCGAAATGAGCGCAGCTGATCAGAAGATTATTGTAGAAATTAAAGAGGAATTTCAGCTGCAATATGCGCGCTTGCAGGGTAGCACGGTGTTGTCAACTTCCCTTATTCAGCAAAAAATAGACTTGTTTAAAGATTGAACGGAGTTTTTATGGCCAGACAAAATGAAACTGGATACAGAGACCTTGTAGAAGAACACAGTATTGAAGGCATTGAGGTTTTACAGGGGACAAGTTCTTTGATTGCTCATGCAATATTGTATCTCATTATGGCGATGATTGCTGCAGCGTTTGTGTGGGCATTTTGCACCAGTGCAGATGTGGTTATTTCGACGAAAGGACAGCTTAAGGAAAGAACAGATTCCAAACGGATTTATTCTCCGGCAGCAGGGGAACTGATCGAAATGTTTGTTTCTGAAGGAGTTCCCGTTGACAAAGGTGACCTTCTTGCCAGAGTACGTTCCCCTCAGGCTATTCAGATAGCTTCTGCTGCAGTTCAGGCAAAACTGATGCTTGAGGATGCTGCTGTAATGAAGGAGCGATTCCCGGACCAGAAAAAGCTAATGGAACGGGAACTTGACAGTATGCTGCAAAAAAACAATATGATGCAAACGGAGTATGATCGGCAGAAAAAGGAAGGATTACGCCAATTGTCGGGCACCCAGAAAAGGCAGTTGGAAGTTTTACGTATCCAGGTATCTGAGAAAAAACTGGCATCGGACCAGGCAGAAGAGCTTTTTGGAAAATATAAACGACTTTTTAATTCTCCAGGCAGTGGTGGGATATCCAAGAAAGATTTTTTAGAAAAAGAGAGTGAATTTAAAAGAGCGGAATCAGCATACCAGCAGGCGATTTCTCAGATTGAAGATCTTGAACTGACTTTTGCCAGCCAGTATCTGGCCAGCAGTCAGAAGATAGAACAGGTTAATATGGAGCTTATTCAGGGGAAGCTGCAGTATGACCAGAAAAAAACGATGATTGCACGTACGGCCAACCAGATTGAAATGAAATATCTGGGCGCTCTTGAGGGGTGGAAGGCTGCATCAAAAGTTAATTATTCTGATTTGGATGATAATAACTTTCTGGTTTTGAGAGCTCCTGTTTCGGGAGAAGTTTCCAGCGTTTGGTTTCATCAGGCCGGAGAGAAAATTAACCCCAATGCTCCATTGCTGGCCATCTCCCCAAAAGAGTCAGGGAAGGCAGTTCGTTTGACTATTTTGGACAAAGACAGGGGATTATTGAAAGTTGGACAGCCTGTAAAATTAAAATTTCATGCTTTTCCCTATCAGCGGTTTGGTTTTTTAACGGGTAAGCTCGAGTATCTTTCAAATAATGCAGTACAAACGAAGGATGGTAGGTCGCAGTACAAAGGGAAGGTGAGTCTTGCTAAGGATTATTACACGGTCAATGGCAGGCAGCTACCTATACGATTTGGCATGAATGCCGATGTGGAAATTGTGGTTCAGAGACGGAGAGTAATAGATTTTGTATTAGATCCGTTTAAGAAGTTGGTGAATAAGTAAGCAGTTAACTCAAAACCTTGGGAGGTAAGAATTATGGGAGTTGTATTACGGATTGATGATGTACAGATGACTAGTGATGACATTGTGAATTACCTGAAGTTTAGCGGTGAATTTGATGAAATTGCCGATCGGATTGTTAAAGACAAGATGACAGTTCTGGCTGCAAAACAACGTGAGCTTGGTTTATCCGGGGATGAATTGCAGCAGGCAGCAGACGACTACCGACGTTCGCTTGGGATGCATCGTGCCAAGGATACTCAGGAATGGTTGAGTGAATTGAACGTTACCGCTGAAGATTTAGAAACCTTTGTAACTGAGTTGATGCTGAAGAACAAGATGGTCAATGAGGTTATTACTGACAAAGCTGTTGACGATTATTTTGCCCTTCATTCTCCTCAGTTTGAGACTGCTGATATTAAGCATATCGTCGTTCAAACCATGGAGAAGGCAAAAGAGATAATGGCTTTGCTGGATGATGATCCGGATATGTTTGATGAACTGGTAAAAGAGCATACTCTCGATGAGGATACCCAGTATACTCAGGGCCGTATGATGAATGTAAGGCGCGGTACTCTCTCTCCCGACCTGGAAGCAAAGGTTTTTAATGCATCGGTAAACGATGTCGTCGGACCGGTTCAGCTAGGGGATGAGGATTTCTTTGAGATCGCTTGTGTTTTAAAAACTCATCCGGCAGACCTTAATGACGCAATTAAGGAAGAAGTTGGTAAAGCTATATATGAAACATGGTTACAGGAACGGGCCAAAGATACTTCTGTTTCCAATAAGTAGAAAAAATCCCGACATACTCCCCCAGCTGTTTTAGGCAGATGGGGGAGTATCTACGCTGTATTGATTTGAACTATCCATAAGTTCCTTACTTTTCTTCTCTGAGGTTTGATACCGTATGTCTTTGCTTGAGTTTTTTAAAGGTGTGGAGATTTTTTCTTGTTTTAGCGACAAGGAATTACAGATATTAGAAGGTGCTTGTCAAAAGCAGAGTGTGGCCTTTGGTGAGATTGTCGTTGAATCTGGTCAGCCCTCTAGTGGTTTGTATCTGATTTTAAAAGGCAGGGTACGACTTTTCTCTCACGAAGGAGGGAAAGAAAAAAGTCTTGGAATCTGTAAAGAAGGCGATACGTTTTCAGAAAAATCTCTGCTTACAAATACTGTTCATGAGTATTCTGTGCGTTCATCTGGCGAAACGGAGTTATTGCTTTTTTCAAGAGAAACTTTGCAGCGACTTTTGGAAAATAATGAAAGGGCAAGAAAATTTATAAATCAATACATTGCTCTAACGTTTACCGGCGGTATTGTTACCGAGTTTTTCAATCTTAAGAAAAATAAAATTGATCGTAGTAAGTTTGAAGAAATTGTTCAGAGTATTGGTGCTAAAAAGGTTTCTGCTGGCAAAGTTATTCTTGAACAGGATTCCGGGGATGATCGAAGATTGTATATTGTCCGTTCCGGTAAGGTTACAATTACCAGGGATGAAGGCGGCAAATCCTATCTGATTCGTACCCTGCAGGCTGGGGAAATTTTTGGTGAAAAAGCGTGTCTTGATTATGCTGTACAGCCTGCGGCTGCAGTTGCCGAAACCGATTCCCTATTGATTATTATTCCACAGGCGACGATTCATCTGATTCTTCAACACAATGGCTCCATTCGCAAGGTTCTTGAGGAACGAAATGCGTTTTTTGTTAAGGAGCTTGAACGTCAGAAAAAGATTGATTCTTGGCAGGGAGCAAAGTCTCTTTTAAGTACTGCCGGCAGAGCAGGAATGGGCGGTAAGCTGATCAAGCGCTTCAGTCTTATTGAACAGGCTGAAGAGATGGACTGCGGTGCGGCATGTCTTGCTATGATCTGCAAGCACCATAAAATTCCAATGACCCTTGGAAAACTCCGTGAAATGGCCAACGTAACCACGGAAGGGGCCACCATGGAAAGTCTGGCCCAGGTCGGAGAATCGCTTGGCTTTGCCACTAAAGGCGTGCGTTGTACCTACGGCTCAATGTTGAATTTTGAACTTCCCTTTGTGGCCCACTGGGAAGGGTATCATTATATTACAATATACGGTATTTCCAAAAGTCATATATGGATAGCTGATCCCGGTGCTGGCTTTAGGAAACTGTCAGTTACTGAATTTGAGCAGGGTTGGACAGGGAATTGTTTGATCTTTCAGCCCACTGAAGACATGGTGGAAATGCCTCTTGTCAGGTCACCGTGGAGCCGTTTTTTCGGATATGTTAAACCGATGAAGCGGATTTTACGTGATCTGTTTCTTGCCGCTCTTATTATGCAGTTGTTGGGGCTGGCCGGGCCTATAATCATCCAGAATATTCTTGATAAAGTAGTTGTTCATCAGAATTACTCTTTGCTGAATATGATGATTCTTGGTCTCGGTATCGCGATGGTTTTTTCCCAGATAACCGAATTCCTGACTGCCTATCTGTCTAATTTCCTTACCCGGAAAATGGACTTTAATATGATGGCTCATTTTTATAAGCATGTTCTGTCGCTACCGGTTGATTTCTTTGCTAAAAGGAAAACTGGTGATATTATTGCGAGATTTCAAGAAAATGAGACAATCAGGCGCTTTATGACCGAATCCAGTATCAGTACGGTACTGAATGCATTTATGGTGATGCTCTATTTGATTGTGCTTTTTAAGTACAGTGTCAGTCTTACATTTGTGCTGATTGGTTTTCTTATTCCTCTTGTTGCAATCACCCTCCTTGCCACTCCTAAGTATAAGTATTTCGCTCGTAAATCATTTTATGCCTCCACCGAATCGGAAGCATTTTTGATGGAAACTCTTAGCGGTGCCGAGAGTGTGAAGGCGATGGCCGTTGAGCGAAATATGCGGATGAAGTGGGAAAAAAAATACGTTAAATCACTGGATATTAATTTTCGTTCGGAAATATTTACTTCTGCTGTTGGCGGTATAAGTGAGTTGCTGAAAGCAGCGGCCTCGATTGCCATTCTCTGGCTTGGGGCTCAGATGGTACTAAAGCAACAGTTTACCATTGGTCAAATGATGGCTTATAACGCTCTTGTTGGTGCTGTAATGAGTCCTGTGCTGGGACTTGTTGGGGTCTGGGATGAGTTTCAGGAGGCTCTTGTTTCCATGGAGCGCTTGGGGGATGTACTTGAGCTGGAGCCTGAACAGAGACGATATGAAGCATCCTCCAGAGTTATTCTGCCGGACCTGGATGGTGATATAACCTGTGAGAATCTCTATTTTAGATATGATGGTGGTGGTTCCGGCTATATTTTGGAAGACATTAGTCTGACCATCCCGGAGGGATCAACTGTGGCGATTGTCGGGCCGAGTGGGTCTGGTAAAACGACACTTGCAAAGCTTTTTGTCGGGCTCTATAAACCAACGGAAGGAAAGCTTATGGTGTGTGGCTATGATATAGATACATTGGAACTTGAGTATTACCGGAAGCATATAGGATATGTTATGCAAAATAATCTTCTTTTTGCTGGTACTGTTTCGGAGAATATTGCAATGGGTGCTACCAATGCTGATCCGCAACAGATTATTAAATCAGCAAAATTAGCCGATGCCCATGGGTTTATAAATAACATGCCACAGGCCTATGAACAAGTCGTTGGGGAACGTGGTGTTGGTTTGTCCGGTGGTCAGATTCAGCGTATTTGTATTGCCAGAGCACTGTACCATGAGCCTAAATTCCTGATTTTTGATGAGGCGACTTCCGCCCTCGATGGTGAATCTGAAAATCATATCCAGAAAAACATGCAAAAAATCCTGCAGAATCGTACAGCAGTGGTAATTGCCCATCGTTTAAGTACTGTTATGAACGCCGATCAGATCTTTGTTCTCTATGATGGACATATCGCTGAGAAAGGTGTTCATGCTGATCTTCTGGCTAAGAGAGGTATGTATTATCAATTGTTTCATAAACAGCTTGCCAGTTAATACTGATTATCTGGGATCTGACATATGAGTGTAAATACTATAGGCAAAGCCATTGAGCGTGTTGAGATTATACGCTCTGCATTGCGATGGAGTAGTCAACTCGACAAGGTAGGTATTCAAAAAATCATGATGCAGGTGAACCAACTGCGTAATGAGTTATTTGTGCTTTCTCGAACGGGGGGACATGGAAAAAAAGCAATTGCCAAGGCCGATTCTCCTCAGCAGGCAATAACGGCTTCGGAAAGACGTCAGGCCCTGTTGGATAATGATTTTGCTTTTACCGGGATTTTTGGTGAAAACCCGCAATTGTTGACGGTACTTGAAACCGTTAACAAAGCAGCAAGAACTGATTTTCCGGTTCTTATTGAGGGGGAGAGCGGGACAGGTAAGGAGTTGATTGCAAAGGTTGTGCATGCAAATAGTAGCAGGTCTGAAGAGGCTTTTGTTTCTGTGAACTGTGGTGCTATCCCTTCTCCACTACTGGAGTCAGAACTGTTTGGTCATGTTAAAGGTGCCTTTACCGGTGCTGATACAACCAGGAAGGGAAAGTTTGAGCTAGCTCATAATGGGACTCTTTTTCTTGATGAATTTGGTGAACTGTCCTTAGATAATCAGGTTAAGCTCCTTCGTGCCCTGCAAACCGGGGAAATCCAGAGAGTTGGGGCAGACTCCAATATAATGGTTGATGTTCGTATCGTTGCTGCTACCAATAAGAAATTATATGAGATGACCTTAAGTGGTGAGTTTCGTGAAGATCTCTATTATCGACTTGGAGTAGTCACCGTCACCATTCCACCACTCCGTGAGCGTCCCGATGAAATCCCTCTTTTGATTGACTACTTTATACAAGAGGCTGCTGACAGAATGGGGCGTAAGCCTGTACACCTCTCTCCTAGGCTTGTAACATTCCTTGAGCAGCATACATTTAGAGGGAATATTCGTGAATTGCAAAATCTGATTTACCGGGTTTCCTGCCTCGCTGAGGGAGTGGGCGGCTTGCACCATCTGCCGGATACCATTAAGCCTCAAATCGTTTCTAAGGAACTTGCTGGTACGATTTCGTCAAAGAGTCTTGAACAGGTAAGGAGTATTGCTAAAGATACTGCAGAGGAACAATTTTTACGTGAACATTTGACAAGAGTTCAGGGGAAGGTTTCTCAGCTTGCCAAGGAGTTGGGTCTTAATCGATCTTATCTGCAGACCATTATGAAGAAACATGGTTTGAAATCTGGTGACTTTAAGAAGTAATACCTGTCTTGGGGGAGCTGGGGTTTTCCAAAAAAAAGCGAAAGCGGTATGATTCAGAATTGAATCATACCGCTTTGTTGTTTTACCAGACAGGTTCATACCCATGAGTTGTTGTCGTTGTGGTGGTCGTAGTTGTTGTCTCGATATATTCTCCACCATTATAGTCTGACTGATAGTCATAATTCGAATTCGTGCCATAATTGATATCTGGCCGTCTTTGGTATACGACTGGTTGCTGAATGTATCGGGGAGGTTGTGAGTATTGTACAGCCGATGGCCGGCCATAATAGGGAGCGGGAGCACTGTTACGGTAGGATGTCCTTGGCTGAGGATTCATATACCCATCAAGCAGTAATGCCGATGCTGCACCTATCAGGGTTGCTTCAGTGTTTCCACCGATTGCCTGTCCAATGCCAGCACCAATACCACCTGTTACCAAAAGACGTTCAAGTGATGCGCCACTTGCTGTAGCTGTGGTTCCAACCATTAAAGCGATGATGCAACATTTTAGTATCTTCTGATTTTTTCTCATGACTGACTCCGAGTATGGTTTGTAGCTTTTTGGGAATTCTATCTATCTGTTGTATATTATAAGCATGGAAAAGAGAGAAGTGAATAGCATTATTGCGTACTGTTTCAAGTCCCTTTTTGTAAGTCCCTTTTTGTAAGTGCCTGTTCCTACCAGCGACGGCTGTTAACCCAAACGCGACGATAGTAAGTACGACGATAAACGCGACGGTATCTAACTACCCTCCGGTAGTAACGAACGTAAGTTCTGGTGTAGCGTCTGGTTACCCAGTATCCACCGAAAATATTTTCAAGAGCGTTATTGTCGAGTTCCTGATTTACTTGCAAGTCGTTAATTGTGATAGCAGCCATGATGATCTCCCGTGGTAGATTGTTGGTTGAAACGTTTTGTTCGTTTAGTTGCTTTATTTAATGCATTCATCATGCCAGAATGCTTTGTTGGTTTGGGGTTGGTTGTTATGTTGCTGATAGACCATCTTATTTTTGCGTTTTTGTTTTTCGGGATATCTCTTGCTAGTAAAGAGGTATGTTCTGTGTGGAAAATAGTTGTTCTGTGGGTAACACTGGTGGTGCAGTTTGTTTCTTCATAGGAAACAGAACTGCCTCCTTGCGTTAGGGGCGGAATGCGTTTTCGGGAAGCAGTGGGTATAAAAAAAGGTGCATTCAGCAGCCAAGAATTGACTGTTGAATGCACCTGATTGTTCCCAGATACTGAGGTGGTATTTCAGTACCTGGGAAATTATTGAAGAGGAATAATGTGGTACTTTTGCTTCCTGCTGGTAGCCTCAGTTATTATCTAACCCAGGTCCTGCGGTAGTAGGTGCGACGATAAACGCGACGGTATCGAATTACTCTTCGATAGTAACGAACATAGGTTCTGGTATAACGTCTGGTTATCCAACGTCCACCGAGAATGGTCTCGAGAGCAGAGTTGTCGAGTTCCTGGTTCATTTCCAAGTCGTTGATTGTGATAGCAGCCATGATGATCTCCTGTG